>ENA-OQVM01000072-OQVM01000072.1-marine-metagenome-genome-assembly--contig:-NODE-72-length-148642-cov-10.106378_pt1 | contig 148642 bp, 117 predicted proteins | sample MGYA00237776_ERZ505498 | MGnify/ENA primary metagenome ERZ505498 (study PRJEB26159, sample SAMN06265151) | marine metagenome | isolation source: Helgoland LTER site | place: Germany:Helgoland, sampling...
TTTCAAATGATCTACATGTTGATCATTCTCTTTGTTAATTTCATTAAAGTATTTTGGCACATTTTCATCTCTATTTTATGGTTTGGTTTTTTATCCATTAAATGGATTGTAGATTTTACAATTGGATTTTTCAAAGGTTTTAAAGAAGTTAACTAAAGTTCCCTGTAACTAAAGCACCTTATAACTTTATAGTTTACATATTAAAAAATCCTTGATCCAATATGTGTCGGGTGCGCTCATCTGATGTGATCCTAATGTACTTGAGAAACTCCTTTTCAGTTTTATGACCTGAAATATGCATGATATCTTGAATTGACATTCTTTTTAAATAATAATTTGTACAGAAACTTCTACGTGCAGTATGTGACTCCAACATTTCCCACTTTGGACGTGTATAAGTTCTTTTAACTCCTCCCTTTGTATCATGACATAAAATATCTTCATTCATATTTAATTTTCTTCCAATTAACTTGAGGTACTTGTTTATCTTTTGGTCTGATAGTTTTGGAGGGGGCTGGTTATTGTATCTCGCCATTATTTCTCTAAGTTCTATTGTTATTGGACAGTTAACTTTAACACCACTTTTCTTTTGAAGAATTTCAAAAAAATGAACCCTGTCTTTTTCTACAATATCTATACCTGATAATCGATTATAGTCACTAATACGTTGTCCTGTATAACAACCCACTAAGAAGATATCTCTTGCCAACTCCATAGTCTTGTCATTTGAAAGATCTAAATCCTTCATCTTACGTATTTCATTCTCACTTAAATAAATCTTTGTTGGCTCCTCCGTTGGAATTGAAAACAACCTGAGATCTACATCTCCAATTAAACCTCTCCTCTTCCCTTCCAACACAATCGTTTTAAGAGATTTGAAATGTTTTGAAATGGTATTTAATTTAAATCCTTGTCTAACCTCTAAAAACTTCTTAAAATCATTTAAAATAGGTCTTGTAAAAGATGTGAAATCAATTGATGTTGTTGAATCTGAAAACAATTTAAGTTTCTTTAAGGACTGTTTATATAATAGTAAAGTGACATTTTCAATACTACCCCTCTTCTCCTCGATGAACTCATCAGCAAAAACAAAAAAATCATCTTGAATTACTTTTACTTCTGATTCAATATTTCGATTTGTCAACCTATCAAGAATTGATCTTAAAATTTTATTATTAACTTCTTTTCCCTCCAAGACTAATTCCGAATGATGATGTATAAGTTCGTTCTGTAATTTGTCAAAGTACCTATTAACATTTGCTGAATTAATTATAAGACTTCGATTTCTTCTAACCCTTTGTCTTTCAAAATCCCAATCTTCGTAACCTACTGATATTCCAATTGAATATCTTAATCTTTGTCGTTTCCCATAGGAAAACCATAATGAAATTGGACTTTCTTTTCTACTTTGTTGTAATGACTCTTTAGATTCCTTTAAATTATACCTTACAGTTCCTAATTGTGGTTTAATTATTTTCCTCATACAGCTAATATACAGCGCATAAAGGGTGTGCTCAAAGGTGTGCGCACTTTAGTTATTTGTAGTTTATTTCTCTTTATTTTATTTTATGTCTTTATAACAAAAATGATGTTATATTGTTGATTTACTACGTTTTATGTGTTTTTGAAATAAAATGAAATAAAGTAAATTCTTCCTGGAGGTACCACAAAAAAATCCGAACATTTATGTTCGGATTTTTTGTTATTTATATCATTTGTAAGTTTGCTAATTCTTGGTTTGTTAACTCTCGCCACCTACCTCTAGGCAGATTCTTTTTTGTTAAACCTGCAAAAAGAACTCTATCTAATTTAACAACCTTATAACCTACATGTTCAAATATTTTACGAACAATCCTATTTCTACCTGAGTGAATTTCGATACCAATTTCTGTTTTAGTCTGACCTTCTACATAAGAAATTGCATCAATAAATACTTTTTTACCCTCAATAACCACCTCACCTCGTAACTTTTGTAAATCTTTTAAATCAAGTTTTTTATCTAGGGAAGCATGGTATAATTTTTTTACATCATGCTTAGGGTGTGTTAATTTCTTCGCTAATTCTCCATCATTTGTAAATAAAAGCAGGCCTGTAGTCATTCTATCCAATCTTCCAACTGGATAAATTCTTTCATTTGCAGCATTTGATATCAAATCCATTACTGTTTTTCTCCCACGTTCATCATCCATGGTCGTTATATAATTTTTCGGCTTATTTAATAAAACATATTTCTTTTTTTCAGGAGTAATAGAACTTCCATCAAAACGAACATCATCATTAGCCTGAACCTTGTATCCCATTTCTGTGACCAAGTTGCCGTTTACAGTTACACTACCGTGCTCTATGTAGGTATCTGCCTCTCTTCTGGAGCAAATTCCTGAGTTAGAAATAAACTTGTTTAATCTAATACCACCTACATCAACTTTTTTAGGAGTTGTTAATGGTTTTTTAAAGTCTTTACGGAAACTATTTTTTCTTTGAGGAGTGTTGCCTTTACTTGCTTGTCGTCCTCCCGACGATTTGTTATTTGAATTCATTTTTTAAAATTTCGGCAAATGTAATCATAAATTTTTTCACATCAAATTCACCAAACCAAATGATAGCAAAATACCTTAGCTTGTTAAAGGTTTAGTAGTGCTTAGCACTAGAGATTATTCTTTTAATTGATATTATTATTTGAGCGTTTCTATTACTTTATCTAATAATAGGCTAGTATCTATAAATACCAAGCTAAACACACCAATTAATAACAAGACTTTTAAGGTGGTGTGTAGTATTGTATATTCTTGTTTTTTAGATGAATTCAATAAAACAGTACCAATTATAACTATAGAAACTACCACTAGATAAAAATAATATTTCATGTATGAGATTGCTGGGTGATTTAGCAGAACCACAACTGTAGATAATGCAAAAAATAACAATATAATAGAAATTAATTTGGTGTTTCTTTCACCATATGCCACTGGAAAGGTCTTATAATTACTAGCCACAGCACCTTTCATGTTTTCTAAATCTTTAATGAGTTCGCGCACCATAATAACTAAAAATAAGAAGACAGCATGAAAAAAGATAATTTTAGAAAAATTTTTGAAATAAACAAAAATGACAAAAAACGGCAAAATTGTTAGCATTGTAGCAGATATTAATCCTGTTAAAGGATATCGTTTTAATTTATGAGAATAAAACCAGATGCTAAATATATACAATGAAAAAAATAAAGCAGCTTTCCATGAAACTAAAAATCCTGCAATAACTCCAATAAAGTTTAATAAAAAATAAATAGACAATGTTGTTTCCTGTTTCACAAAACTATCTAAGCCTGCTTTGTGTGGTCTATTTATCTTATCTGCCTTTACATCATAAAAATTATTAATTATATAGCCTCCTGCAACAACACAAACAGTAGCAAAAACCACAAAGAAAAGGTGCAAATCAAACATCACAGCTGTGAGTGATTTTTTTGGAGAGAAAATATAAATAGATGCTAGGTATTGAGCAATAACAAGAACTAAAATATTATAGCCTCTGACAACAGAAAGTAAACTGAAAATTTTATAAAATAAAGAAACTTTTTTAGCACTCTCCATTAGTGAAGAATTTAAAATCTGTATACCAATTGTAATTTATAATCCTTAAGGGAGATTTTAGCTTTGTCGTAATCTTGTGCGAAACCTAATATATAACCTCCACCTCCGGAACCACATAATTTGAGGTAGTAATCATTGGTTTGAATACCTTGCTCCCAAATTTGATGAAAGGCACTAGGAATCATAGGTTTAAAATTTGCAAGTACTAGTTTAGATAATTTTTTAACATTCCCAAACAAAGAGCTTACATTTCCATGTAAAAAATTATCTATGCATGCATCTGTATAAGTGGAAAATTCTTCATTAAGCATTTTTCTAAAACCTTCATTCTTCATCTTATTCATAAAGATGTTTACCATGGGCTCAGTTTCTCCAACTTGTTCAGAATCTAATAAAAAAACAGCTCCTTTTCCTTCTTTTTGAGATGGAATACCAGCAGGCTCAATATTTGTTTTAGAATTGATTAATATGGGCAAACTTAAGTAACTGTTTAAAGGATCCAATCCAGAACTTTTTCCATGAAAAAATGATTCCATTAGAGAAAAAATATCTTTTAATTTCAATAACTTATCTCTTGTTAAATTTTCTAGAACAGTAATTTTATCTTTGGCATACTGGTCATAAATTGATGCCACCAATGCTCCTGAACTACCAACACCATATCCTTGAGGTATAGATGAATCAAAATACATACCCGTATCAATATCTTTTTTAAAAGTACTGAAATCAAAAGAAACTAAATCTGTGGTTATATGTGATAAATACTCATAGAACTTAATCAAATTTTCATTTGATTTTTTTGATTCTCCAGAAAGATTATAGGTAGATTTCAATGCTCCTTTGAAAGAATTATAGGGTATCGCCAGACCTTTGGAGTCTTTTATAATACCATACTCTCCAAAAAGTAAAATTTTAGCATAAAATAAAGGGCCTTTCATGGGTGTAATTTTTATACAAATATACAATAAAATTAGTCTTCACCTGGATAGTAGACATCTCTATAAAAGGTAGTCCATTCACCTACTTTTTCTCCGTTTCTATATTTGCCTTTTGTCTTAATTTTTCCTGTTTTGTAATATATTTTCCAAATTCTTTCTTTGAAACCTTTGTCATAAACTCCATCAACTTTAAGTTCTCCTGTTGGATAATATTCTTTATGAGGTCCGTTTAGTTCTCCTTCTTTATATTTCACTTTTTTAGAAATGGAACCATCTTTATAAAAATAAGTAACAAAGCCTTTAAAAGTTTCGTTCTGAATAACCGTAGACTCGGCTTTTCCTTCTCTATACTTTTTACCGTTTTTATAATAATCTACAATAAGGTATCCACTGCGTTTCTTTTCTGGAATTGGTCTGTAAAAAACACCTTCTTCTTTTGTAGATTTTTTATGATTTTTATCTAGCCAAACAATTCCTTGTGTGAATGATAAAAAGAGAAATGATATGAGGACAAATAAACTAAAAAATGAAATTTTAAAAAGTAAAGCCTTCATGTAAAATCTATAATTTAACGGCTCCTAAACCGACACTATCACAAATATACTGATTTTTTTGACAGAATTTAGATAGCTTGTTATTAACAAATTTCAACACTTTTTTCGATTCGTTTTCTGGATATAATACATGAACATTGGCGCCTGCATCTAAAGTAAAACAGATCTTACTTCCAGTATCTTTTCTAAAACGCCAAATGGCATTAATAATTTCTAATGTGTTTGGTTTCATCAATATAAAATATGGAGAACTAGTTAGCATCATTGCATGTAAACTCAAGGCTTCACTTTCTACTAAATTAATAAATAAATCTATATCTCCTTGTTGTAAAATATCAGAAATGATTGCTAAATTCTCATTGGCTTGCTGAAACCTTTGAGTAGCAAAAGGATGCTTGTGCATTAAATCATGTCCTACTGTACTACTTACTTGCTTCTCTCCTTTGTCTACCAATAAAATGGCATCTTGATAGTTGTTAAAAGTTTCATGAACTTTATAAGGAAAAGGAACTCCAAATAGATCTGAACTTCCCTCAATTGCTGGATGATTACCCCATACAACCAATGGGCCTTCTATACTTCTACTGGCACTTCCAGAACCTAAACGTGCTAAAAATGATGCTTTTTTATTTACAAACTCATCACTAATTTCTGTTTTTGATAATGAACGCTCTAGGCTCATCAAACACATAGCAATAGCACTCATTCCACTGGCCGAAGAGGCAATTCCACTACTGTGAGGAAAAGAGTTTTCGGAACTAATCGTCATATTGTATGAAAAAAGGTACGGACAATATTCTTGAATTCTTTTGAAGAATTTAGAAATTTTTGGCTTAAAATCTTCTTTCTTTTTACCTTCAAAAAACAATTCAAAATCAATTTCTTCTGTTACTGAAGTATCTTTAGGTGTAAAATTAATAGTAGTAATGGTATGACTTTTACTAAGCGTAAAACTAATAGATGCATTTTTAGGAATCTGAGGAGCTGTTTTCCCCCAGTATTTCACCAAAGCAATATTGCTAGGCGTTTTCCATGTACACGAAAATGATTCTGTTTTTTTCTGAAGTGAATGTGGAATAAATTGCTGTGTATTCAAATGTTCTAATTTGCTGCAAATATAGCAGTTTTTGAATTATTTGTTAGTGAACTTTTGTAACACATATTCTTTATAAGATTGAAGAAAAGTATTTCATCACTACGAAATAGGAATTTCAATAAATCAATAAATAGATACAAAACACAAATTTAAAATGAATATTGGTTTTTTTGCACTACTTTTATGAATCTCCTAGATAAAAAAGCTATGATTTGATTTAAAATTAAATACAAATCTAAACTATTTAAAATGCAAAGGGATTTTTGGAAAGAAGAATGGAGAGAAGTTATTTTTGACGATAAGATATCAGAAAATGAGAAATTCAAAATCTCAAATTACGGTAGAATGTTAAATTGCAAAAACGAAAACGAGTTTATTGTAAAAGAATATTTTATTAATGGATATCAAAACTTACCACTAAGACAAAAACACAATGGTAAGTTAACTAGTAGATATGTTCATAAACTAGTGGCTGAAAGTTTTCTTGAAAAAAAAGAGGGTGTTGTTTGTGTAATTCACATAGACTATGACAAAACCAACAACCATATCGAAAATTTAAAATGGGCTACAAAGCAAGAGAAGGAAATTCACCAATTTACAGGACCAGAATTTATAAATAGAGACCGAAGAAGCCCCTCCTTTGCTAAACTTACAGAAACCAGAGTAAAACTTATCAAAAGAAAAATAAATGATCCTAACAGGAGAACTAGAATGAAAATGATAGCGAAACAATTTGGAGTTTCTGAAATGCAGCTTTACAGAATAAAAAGTGGTGAAAACTGGGGCTGGGTTACAGAATACTAATTGTTTATTCGGATTAAAAAGATGGAATTATTTATCTTTGATACATGAATAAAAAAATAAAATTATTGTGGGATTTTAGAGGACCTGATGCCCTAGAAACTGCAAAACACCATACCATTCATTTAAAAGAATTTGCTTCCATAGAAAATCTTCCATGTATTGAGATTGGGGTTACAGAACTTAACCCAATGTTGTGTGCTGCCTTTATTGTAGTAAATGAATCTGATATGAAAGTGTATAGAGATGCTTTGAAACCTCATAGAGGAGAGCTAACTTAATTTACTTTAATTAATCTGCTTTTTTAGCAAAAGAACAACGCTAGCTGTTTTTACTTCTTTTTAAAAAAATTCTTCTATTTTCGTGAAAGCTATTATTATTATTAAAATGATTTAAATCAATACATTAAAAATAATTTTTATACAAATAGCCTTAATCTCCAATTTTTTAACAATGAAGAAAACATCTTATGCAGTATACTTTTTAATTTTCACATTCTTTGCTTGTCAGAATTCTGAGGTATTTTTTGAAGACGCACTTTGTATTGAAAATATTTCTACCATAGATCCTGAAATTGGATTGTTAGAAAACCAAACAATTATTATTAAAGCAGGAAAAATAATTCAAATTTCTCCTTCTCCAGAACTTCAATTATCGAAACAAAATACCATTATAGACGGTACAGGGAAGTTTATGATTCCTGGGTTATGGGATGCTCATATTCACTTTTCTTTTATCAAAGAAATGGCTCCTAACATGCTAGATTTATTTTTAGCTTATGGTATTACAAGCGTCAGAGATACAGGAGGTGATATTAATTTTGTAAATACATGGAAAGAAAAATCTTTAGCCAACCCAACCAGTGCTCCAAGAGTAATGGTAGCTGGGCCTCTTTTAGATGGATCACCTAATGTGTATGATGGAAGCGATTCTGGCCACCCGCCACTTTCAGTTGGTCTAAAAACTGTTGATGATGTAAAAAATAAAATTAACGAATTAGACAGCTTAGAAGTAGATTTTCTTAAAGCCTACGAAATGTTAACTCCAGAACAATTTAAGGAAGTAACAAAACTTGCCAAAGAAAAAGGACTAAAAGTAACTGGTCATGTACCATTAAGTATGGATGTAATTGGCGCCTCCAATGCAGGATTAAACAGCATGGAACATTTTAGAAACTTAGAACTGTCTTGTGCCTCTAATTCAGATGAATTATTACTACAAAGACAACAACTCTTAGCTTCTGGAAAAGATGATAAAGGGGGCGTTTTGCGCTCTAGAATTCATAAAGAACAAAGGCATATAGCTATTGAAAATTTTGATCTAGACAAAGCTAATAAAGTCTTAGATGTGTTGGCAAAAAATGATACTTGGCAAATTCCAACTCTAACACTAAACACAGCCTCTAAACGAAGACCTTTTGCCACTAAAGAATGGCAAGAAAGTTTTACCTATTTACCAAAAAATGTTCAAGAGCAGTGGTTGAATTATATTAATAATTTGAAGAAAACAGAGGTAACTCCATTTAATGAAAAATACTCCAAATGGATGTTTGACATGACTAAAAGAGTTCATGATAAAGGCATTAAAATTATGGCTGGCACAGATACTCCAATCTACTTTTTAACTCCCGGACGAAGCTTACATGAAGAATTAGCTGTTTTAGTTGAAGCTGGCTTATCTCCTTTAGAGGCTATAAAAGCTGCGACTAAAAATCCTGCAGAGTACTTTAATTTAGAAAACGAACTAGGAAGCATTGCAAAAAACAATTGGGCAGATTTAGTGATTCTAGAGGCCAACCCTTTAGTTGATATAAATAATACTAAGAAGATTAACGCAGTGATAAAGCAAGGCAACTATTTTGACAGAACTCAATTAGACCTGCTACTAGATCAGTTAAAAATAACTAAATAAAAAGTTTAACCCATTGTAAAAAATCCTGCATCATAACAAGTGCGATAATATTAGTTACAAGTTTGCCAAGCCTTTAGCACACAACCAGCCACCAGTCCAGGCATTCTGAAAATTAAAGCCACCTGTTACAGCGTCAATATTTAAAGCCTCGCCTACAAAAAACAAGTTGTCTTGTAATTTACTTTCAAAGCTTTTGAAGTTAATTTCTCTTAAATCTACTCCACCAGCTGTTACAAACTCTTCCTTAAAAGTACTTTTCCCTTTGGCAGAAAAGACACTTTTAGTGAGCTGATTTGCCAAAGAATCTATTTGAGCATGACTTAAATCTGCCCAATTAAATGTACTAGGAATTTGAGAAGCGATTACAAAACGCTCCCAGAGTCTTTTTGGAATTTCCTCAAAAGGAGAACGAACAATTACTTGTTTTTTCGGTTGTTTCTTTTTTAAGTTCAACAACACATTTACAATTTTATTAGTAGGTCTAGACAGCCAATCTACCTGCACTTTGTATTCATAATTTTTAGCTGCCAAAACTCTTGCTCCAAATGCAGAAAGTTTTAAAATTGCAGGGCCGCTCATGCCCCAATGGGTAATTAACAATGGCCCAGAAGCTTCCAAGTTAGTATCTATTAATTTTACAGTAGCATTAGATACCGATATTCCTAACAAATCTTTAATTCTAATATCCTTAATATTGAAGGTAAACAATGAGGGTACAGGAGATATAACAGCATGACCAAGAGATTGTGACAAATCCCATACTTTTTTACTACTTCCTGCTGCCATTACCACTGCATCACAAACAAATTGCTGTTCTTTGGTAGTTACCAGCCAAGAATCTCCTTGTTTTTTGATAGAAGTAACTCCGTGATTTTTTAATACAGGTATTCCTAATGCCTTAGTTTTTCCTAGAAAACAATCTATAATGGTTTGCGATGTATTAGATTCAGGAAAAACACGATTGTCTTTTTCTATTTTTAGAGGAATTCCGTTATTTTCAAACCATTCAAAAGTATCACCTGTCATAAACTGATGAAAAGGACCCAATAGTTCTTTTTCACCACGAGGGTAAAATTTCACCAACTCTTTTGGCTCAAAACAAGCATGTGTAACATTACAGCGACCTCCTCCAGAAATTTTCACTTTTTGTAGTACTTCCTTTCCTTTTTCTAAAACTGTAATCTCAAGACTAGGATTCATTTCTTTGGCGTTAATTGCCGTAAAAAAACCTGCTGCACCTCCTCCAATAATAATCACTTTTTTCATTTATCTGTTTTATTATCTATAGCTTCGACTCCTCTCAGCTACCAAAATTTCAACTTTAATGGTGGCTGAGCGTAGCCGAAGCCACATCATAATACCATATCTGAATAGGAAAGAATTGTTTCATATCCTTTTTCTTTAAAATACTGTAAAGTGCTTTTATTTCCTGTTACTAAAACAAAATCTCCTCCCCAAGCACCTAAACTTTTAATCGCTCCTTGATAGTCAGGAAATAATAGTTCTTTAACGGGTTTTAATTTTATAATGGATGCAATAATTTGTTCGTGTTCTTCTATTAATCTTTCAAAATCTAAAAGTGATTTTATAGAACACATTTCTAAAGAAATTTCAGAAATCCGATGTATTTCATTTTTAAAATCATCATTATTTTCTTTGTATTTGGCAATGCCTTCTCTACTATTTTGTTTTTTATTTAAATAAACAAAATTCAACTGATCACTAAATTGAGGGCTAAAGTCTACTGTTTTTATAAGCGGTTTTTTGTTTTTTAACTGATACAATATTGGCAAATCATGTTGTGCATTGGCAATATCATAACCGCTTCCAGAAAAAGAATTCTGTAACAGTTGATAAGCATCTATAGCTGCCCACTGGGCAATATTATTTACTAAGGTAGATGAAGTTCCCAACCCCCAATCTCTTGGAAATGTTAGCGTTGTTTTCACTATAAAACCCGTTTTTGATTGTAAAAACTCTGGATTCAGTTTTCTAGCTTCTTGTAGAATATCCTGAAGCGTTTCAGCTATAAATTCTGCGTTTTCTTCGGTATCAGAATTAAAAGTGGCAGAAACAAGTCTTAGTTTAGGCAAGTCAAAAACAGCCTCAAACCAACAGTCTCCAGTATGGGCAAAACTTCCCCAAATTAATTGAGGTTCTGTAATCTCACTCACCAACAGGTCTTGTCCAAATTTAGTTGGAACTGCTAGGGCTGTAGCACCATCTAATACAAGATATTCTCCTGTGAGTAGTAATTTTCCGTTAGAATAAAATTGACTTCGCTCAGCTAAACAAATTAATTTTTCACTCATCTTTACTATTAAATTTATTACTATCGACGGCTCAGCGGAGCCGAAGCCACAAATTACGTTTATTCATCCTCATCATTACCGGTGGCTGAGCGGAGCCGAAGCCACTTATGATGACTTTCATTTTTACATTCAGCTAATTTTGATAATGTTTCATAATTATTATCAATTAAAGCTATTTTCTTATTTCTGCTCCAACCTTGGAGTTGTTTTTCTCTTTGAAAAGCATCTTGAATTCTTAAAAACTCTTCAAAATAGACTAATTCTATTGGTAATCTTTTTGCAGTGTGATTTGCTCCATGTCCATTTTGATGTTGCTCCATTCTATGATTTAAATCTACGGTACTTCCAGTATAAAAACTTCCATCAGAACATTTTAAAATATAAACAAAACCCTTTTTCATTTTTTTTTACTCGCTTTTTGATATGTCTTCGGCTCCGCTCAGACACCACGGCTCCGCTCAGACACCACAAACTCGACTCAAATAGTTCTTTGAAAATCAAAGTTTATTTAAACACTAAGCATCTCTTTCTCTTAATTTTTGAAATTTAGCTACTACTGCACTGTGAGTAACTGTCTGCTCCTCAAAATACCTAGCTATTACTTTTTTCTCTGCATCATTAGCTCCTAACTGATGTAAGATATTCATTAAATGCATTTTCATATGCCCATGTTGTATCCCAAGGGTAGTTAAGGCACGTAAAGCACCAAAATTCTGAGCCAATCCGGCAGTTGCCACTATCATCATTAACTCTCTTGCAGAGGGTTGTTGTAACATCTCTAAAGATAATTTTGCCAAGGGATGTAAAGAAGTAAGACCGCCCACAGTTCCTAAAGCTAATGGAACTTCTATCCAGAAACGAAAAACTCCGTTACTAATATCACAATGGGTTAGACTTGTATAATGTCCTGATCTTGATGCGTAGGCATGAACTCCGGCTTCAACAGCTCTAAAATCATTCCCAGTGGCTAACACAACCGCATCAATGCCGTTCATAATTCCTTTATTGTGCGTAACCGCTCTGTAAGGTTCTATACTTGCAATTTGAACAGCCTGATAAAATTTTTCTGCAAATTTTTGGGGAGCATCTCCACCCAATTCTTCAATAGTACAAGTTACTTCTGCCTTAACTAAGCATTCTGGCACATAATTAGAAAGAATACTCATCACTATTTCTATCTCATTATTTCTAAATTCTTTGGCAATAGCCTCTAAACATGAATTAATGAAATTAGCACCCATAGAGTCTACCGTTTCAAAAGTTATATGAAGTTGATAGTAATGAGCTAATTTTTCTGTTTTATCAATAAGTTTTATATCTAATATACCTCCACCGCGTTTTTCCATATTTTTTGTGATGGATGCAGTAGCTAATTTTAATAGTTCTTTTTTTGAATTGAAATATTGAGTCAATTCATTTTTATCTCCTTTGTAGATAAAATGAACCTGACCTATCTTAGTTGTAGAAATTACCTCAGATTTAAACCCTCCTCTAGTACTCCAAAATTTAGCCACCAAAGAAGCTGCTGCAACCACAGAACTTTCTTCTATCACCATAGGAATTACATACGCTTTATTATTAATGATAAAATTAGGTGCTACCCCATAAGGCAGGTAAAAGTTAGAAATGGTATTTTCTATAAAATCATCATGCAATTGTTGCAATGCATCATCAGAATTCCAATACTGTTTTATGATGGCTTTAATTTCTGGTTGATTGGCAAAATAATGCGTTGCTAGCCAATTAATTTTTTCTTCTTTAGTTCGTTTAGAAAATCCGGAAATGATTTTAGACATCGATGTCATTTTATAGTGCAGCGCAAAGATAATTGAATCAATGAAAACAGTAAGATGAATTCAATATTTATACTGTTTTTAAGGTGTTTTTTGCTGATTTTTCCGTAAACTTGGCAATCAATTCACAAATATGAAATTATAGAATGAAGAAATTATTCATTTTAGCAGTCATCACACTTCTCATTAGTTGTGAGCAAAACAACCCCTCTAAAAATTCAAATGAGACTCTTGGAACAAAAAAAATAACACTAGAAGATATTTGGGGAGCTACTTTTTCTACCAATAGAATGAATGAATTAAATTCTATGAATGGAGATTATTATTCTCTTTTAAACAATGATGAAAACGGATATCCTACAGTAGATAAATACAGCTATACAAGTCTAGAAAAAGTAGCTACAATTGTTGATGGAAAAACACTTCAAAACTTACAAAATTTTGAATCCTACAGTTTTAACAATGATGAGACACAATTAATTTTAGGGAAAGACATTCAAAAAGTTTATAGACGTTCTACTAAGGGAACTTACTATGCCTTTTCTGTAGGTTCTAAGAAGGTTCGTTTCATTGGAAAAAACATTCAAGAACCTACCTTTTCTCCCGATAGTAAAAAAGTGGCCTATGCAAAAAACAATAATTTGTTTATGCTAGATCTAACAACAAATTTAACAACACAAGTTACCAAAGACGGAAAATACAATCATATTATAAACGGAACTACAGATTGGGTTTATGAAGAAGAGTTTGGTTTTGTAAGAGCTTTTGAATGGAGCAATGACAGTAAGTTTATTGCTTTTTTACGTTTTAATGAATCTAAGGTAAGAGAATTTTCTATGGGTGTTACTGGTGATGAATTATACCCTAGCCAACATATTTTTAAATATCCAAAAGCTGGAGAAGACAATGCGAAAGTTTCGCTTCACATGTATTCTCTAACTGCAAAAAATACCAAGAAAATTAATCTAGGAGTTTATGAATATATTCCAAGAATTAAGTGGTCTACTAAAGAAGCTATTTTAATTGCAACCACCTTAAATCGTCATCAGAACGATTTAAAATTACATAAAGTAAATGCGCTAGAATATAGCGCTATGCTGCTATTTAATGAGAAAGATGCTGCCTATGTAAGTGTAAAAGATGATCTAACTTTTTTAGATGACAATAGTTTTATTTGGACCAGCGAAAAAGACGGTTTCAATCATATTTATCATTATAATTTTAATGGAAAACTAATCAATCAAATTACAAAAGGAAATTGGGAAGTAACCAAGTACTATGGTTTCAATAAAGAAAAGAAAACAATTTATTATCAATCTGTAGAAAACGGATCTATTAATAGAGGTGTTTATAGTGTTGAGTTAGATGGTACTAACAAAAAATTATTAAGCAATAATATTGGAACAAATACTGCCGCTTTTAGCAGAAATCTAAATTACTTTATTAATACACATTCAAGCTCAGAAACACCACCTACATTCTCACTTTATTCTGCTGAGGGTGAAATGATAAAAGTAATTAAAGACAATGCTCCTTTACAAGAAAAACTGACAGATTACAAAATGAGTCAAAAAGAGTTTTCAACCATCAATATTAATGGAAATGACCTGAACATGTGGATGATAAAACCTGTAGACTTTGATGCACAGAAAGAATATCCTTTATTAATGTTTCAATATTCTGGCCCTGGTTCTCAGCAGGTGGCCAACAGATGGAATGGCACCAATGATTATTGGCATCAAATGTTAGCTCAGCAAGGAATGATTATTGTTTGTGTAGATGGGCGAGGAACTGGCTTAAAGGGAAGAGATTTCAAAAAAGTCACTCAAAAAGAATTAGGTAAATTTGAAGTTGAAGATCAAATAGCTGCTGCTAAAAAGTTAGCAGAACGCAGCTATATAGATAAAAATAATATTGGTATATGGGGATGGAGTTACGGTGGCTTTATGAGTACCAATTGCCTCTTAAAAGGAAACGACATCTTTACAACTGCTATTGCAGTTGCTCCGGTAACTTCTTGGCGATTTTATGATACTGTATATACAGAACGCTATATGCAAACACCCCAAGAAAATGCCAGCGGTTATGATGATAATTCACCCATTAACTATGCAGACAAACTAGAAGGAAACTATTTATTAGTTCATGGTACTGGAGATGACAATGTACATGCTCAAAACTCTATGCGCATGATCAATGCGATGGTAGCGGCTAATAAGCCTTTTGACATAGCCATGTATCCAGACAGAGCTCACGGAATTAGAAAAGGAAAAAATACGCGCTTACATTTATATAAAAAAATGACAGATTTTATTCAGACAAACTTAAATACTAACTAACTTAGAACATTAAAATTACAACCTTATGAATACAATAACAAAACAACCCCATGAAAAAGAAATCTTAGGACATCCTGTTGGGTTGTACGTTTTATTTTTTGTTGAAATGTGGGAGCGTTTTTCCTATTATGGAATGAGAGCAATTCTTACATTATATCTTGCTGCTCCAATAATTTTAGGGGATCCACAATCGGGATTTGGATGGACAAATGGTGAAACACTTTCTTTTTACGGAACCTATACCATGTTTGTATACTTAACTTCAATACCAGGAGGTTGGATTGCTGATAAGTTTATTGGTCAGAAAAAAGCAGTTATGTTAGGAGGAGTTTTACTTTGTATAGGCCATAGTATTTTAGCTATTAATACTCAATGGGCTTTTTTTACTGGTCTTCTTTTTATTGTTGTTGGTGTTGGCTTCTTAAAACCAAATATTTCTACCATGGTTGGAGGCTTATACAAACAAGGAGATGATAGAAGAGATAAAGGTTTTTATATCTTTTATATTGGAATTAATCTAGGTGCTTTCTTAGGTGCCTTAATAGTAGGTGCAGTAGCTGCTAAATATGGCTGGCATTATGGTTTTGGTTTGGCTGGAATAGGAATGGCTTTAGGTCAAGTAGTGTACGTATACGGTATAAAATTTTTAGGATCTGTTGGCGATTTTATTGGAAATGAAGATTCTCCAAATAAAGATTTATTAAAAAAACCTTTAAACAGTGTTGAGAAAGATAGAATGCTAGTGATGTTTTTATCATTTTTAATTATCATCGTTTTTTGGGGAGCTTTCGAGCAAGCAGGTGGGCTAATGAGTTTATATACAGAGCAAAAAACAAATAGAATATTGAGTTTTTCTTTACCTTTTATTGGTAATGAAGTTCCTGCTGCAGTGTTCCAATCTATCAATGCTTTTTTTATTATTGTTTTAGGAACTGCAGTGGGTAGTTTTTGGCATAAATGGAAAAATAAAGGAAAAGAATCTTCATCATTATTTAAAATGGCCATTGGTGTTATTATCATGGCTTTTGGTTTTTTATTTATGAGTAAGGCCGCTTCAGAAGTTCTAATGGATGGAAGTGAAGTTGCTGAGAAATCTGCGATGATATGGTTAGTATTGGCATACCTCTTTCATACAATTGGTGAGTTATGTGCCTCTCCTGTAGCATTGTCTTTTATAACCAAGTTAGCTCCAATTAAGTATGCTTCATTTATGATGGGTGCCTACTTTGCAGCAACAGGATTAGGTAATAAAGTTGCTGGATATATTGGAGGATTATCGGAGAATGCTGGTGATTTTGAGGTATTTACAGGTATAGCAATCACCTGTACTCTTTTTGGTATTTTAATTATTGCAATTTTAAAACCATTAAAAAGATTAACTCATGGAGCTGAAGATTTAGAATTGAGCTAAAAAATATTATTTTTAAAGTTTCTTTATAATTTATAACTAAAAAATTATGACTACAGATATTGAAAACATGTTTAAAGACAAAGTTCTGGGGCATCCTGCCGGGCTTTTTGTGTTATTTTTTACTGAAATGTGGGAACGTTTTTCCTATTATGGAATGCGTGCACTTCTTGTAATGTTTTTTACTGCCTCTCTTACAGATGGTGGATGGGGATGGCCTCGTGAACATGCCTATGCAATTTTTGGAACCTATACCTCACTAGTATACCTATCTACTTTGTTAGGTGGCTATTTTGCTGATAAAAAAATTGGATATCGTTATGCAGTAGCTATTGGTGCATTACTAATGACATTGGGTCATGGTGCCATGGCTATAGAAACACCTTTCTTCATATATCTGGGCTTAACCTTATTGGTTTTTGGAAGTGGTTTTTTTAAGCCAAACATGACCTCTATTATCTCAGAGATGTACAAAGGCAAAGACGAGAAAAAAGACGGTGCCTACACTATTTTTTACATGGGTGTAAATGCTGGTGCTTTTTTAGGAATTTTACTATGCGGATATCTTGGCGAACAAGTAGGATGGCGATGGGGTTTTGGTTTAGCTGGTATTTTTATGTTATTTGGGTTGCTTCAGTTTTGGTTTGCTCAAAATATTTTTGGTGACATCGGAAAAAAGCCATTAAAAATTGATGCAGCTACAGTAGAAATAAGTGCAGATGAGCCTAAATTAAATCCATTTACATCAGGTCAATTAACTCTCATAGCAATAGCAGGAGTTTTGGGGCTTTCATGGATTTTAAATGATCCTATTGCTAAAATATCTGACGGTGCTTATAATTTATTTGACTTTAGTTTGTTTGGAATGGAAGGATCTAATCTTGCAATTCTCTCAGCATTAGGAATCTTCTTATTGCTATTGTTTATTAGAATTCCTAAATATGATAAAATAACTCGCGACCGAATGATTGCTGTTATTTTCTTTGCGTTTATTACGATTTTCTTTTGGGCAATTTTTGAACAAGCACCAAGTTCATTAACTATTTTTGCTAGAGACTATACACAAAGAGTACTTGAAGGCAACGCTGCTTTTATTTTTAAGATTGTGAATACTATGATGACTATTATTCCATTAGGAATTATTACATGGGTGTTATGGTTATTATTTAAGAAAACTTTTTCTAAATATGCTCTTTCAAATATATTTTTAGCAATTAGTTTTATTATTATTTGGGGAATCGCTATTTGGATGTTAACCATTGAATTTGGGAAAGAAATTGCTGAAGTACCAGCCTCTTGGTTTGGTGTTTTAAATTCTTTATTTATTATTGCTTTTGCTCCTTTGTTTTCAAAATGGTGGGAGAGTAAATACAATCCAAACGCCAATATGAAATATGCCATAGGGATGGTTTTACTAGGCATAGGAATGGCATGTGTGGCTATAGGAGCATCTTCTATAGAGCCAGGTGCTAAAACTGCGTCTGTAAGTATGATATGGCTGATCTTAGTTTATTTCTTTCATACTATGGGAGAATTGTGTATTTCACCAGTGGCGCTATCTTATGTGAGTAAATTAGTACCTGGTAGAATGATTGCCATGATGTTTGGTATTTGGTACTTGGCTGTTGCTATTGGAATGAAGTTAGCAGGCGTCTTTGGCGAAGCATCTGAAGGAATTGCACAATCTGAAGGGTTAAGTTATTTCTTCTGGTTATTAACTGCTGTAGCTGTAGGTTTAGGAGTTATCTCTGCTTTATTATATCCAGTAATAAAAAAACTGATGCACGGAGTTCGCTAATTGTAATTAAAAAACTGAGAAGGCATCACATATTGATGCCTTTCTTTTTTTTTGTAAATTTGTCATATCAATTACGACCTAAAAAATATGAAGAAAATAGTTGTATTTCTTTTTTTAATCTTGGTAACATGTCAACTACATGCGCAAGAAGTAAACTGGATTTCTTTTGAGCAAGCCGTTATGCTTACGAAAGAAAACCCAAAGCATATACTTATAGATGTCTATACAAATTGGTGTGGCTATTGCAAAAAAATGGATAGAACAACCTATAAAGATGCTACAATTACCTCCTATATAAATGAGTATTTTTATGCAGTAAAATTAGATGGAGAACAAAAAGAAGATCTTGTTTATAATGACTATGTCTTTAAGTTTAAGCCTTCTGGAAGAAATGGATATCATGAGTTTGCAGCTAGTTTATTGAATGGTAAACTAAGTTATCCAACAACCGTTTTTATGGATGAAGAATTAGGCTTATTAGATAGAGTTCCTGGATATCTTACTCCAGAAATTATGGAGCAAGTAATTACCTATTTTGCTAGTAAAAAGTACAAAACAGCAACATGGCAAGAGCATGTTAAAAGTTTTAAAAGCAATTTAAAATAGCTGTAAACACCTTTCTTATTTTTTAATATATGCGCCTTGCTCGTTAGTAGACCAATACGGTATCTGTAACTTTAAGCAGGTTGCTTTCCAATGTCTAACATAACTTTTATAATTAGATCCGTCTGCAATAATTATTGTAGGCTGAAGAATATTAATAAGACGTTCTAAGTTAATTTTTGGAGATTGACGCAACAACACAATTGGTTGACGTAAGTCTGTAAGATTATAAACACCTGCCGTATCTATGAATAATACAATTTGTTTATTCAGTTGTAAAATAGTTGGTAATTTTTGATAATTTTGATACTGAATATTCTCTCCTACTTTGTAATTTTTTAATAAATTTTGCTTGGTAACTAAAGAATCCATATCGTTGTATATTTCTAAAAAACTTCCTGTTCTAATCCCTACAATTGAATTTCTACTTTTATGAAATACTATAAATTCATTATTTTTTTCAATATGATATTTCTCATAGAAAAACACAGATTGAAAAACAAGCACTGAACTTAAAAAAAACAAACATCTTTTTGCATTTCTTTTTAAAAAAAATTGAAAACATGCTATGATTACTAGGTAAGAAAAAAACATTTTGATAAAAGAAAATGAAATATCTGAAAATAAAAAAGCTTCTTGTCTTGCTATAAAAGCAACAAGCCTATTAAGAATTGAAATAATACCACCATAGATATCAACTAAAAATACGGGTAATATAGTTAGATATGAAAGCCCTAAAATAATAATTCCTGTACCTAAAATTACCCCCAGAAAAGGAATAATTAATAGATTAGAAAGAAAGAACAATCCTGGAAATTGATGAAAATAAAATAGACTTATTGGTAAGACTCCTAGCTGAGCCGCAGTAGATACTGTAATTAATTGCCATCCTTTATCTATAATATAGTATTTGGGTTTCCATAATTGATAAAATACCGGTTGCACCCAAATAATTCCAAATACAGCCAGATAACTTAACTGAAAACCTACATCAAATAAAAATAGGGGTTTCAATAGCAACAATAGAAACATCGAGAAAATTAGTGATTGTTCTATAGCATTTCTTTTGTTGAAAAATTGGCCTATAGCAATGGCTGAAAACATAGTTACAGCTCTTGTTACTGAAGCAGACATTCCTGCTAATACAGCAAAAAACCATAGAAATAATACTACCAAGACTAGCTTTATGACCTTTCCTTTCTTGTATCTTTCTAAGGGTTTTAACACAAAGGAAAGCATCCATAAAATAATACCTACATGTAATCCAGATACTGCCAAAATATGAATAGCACCAGCTTTAGAATAGTTGGCTGTTAATTCTTTAGAAATGTCTTGTCGTTGCCCTAATAATAACGCATTCATAATAGCCAATTCATCTTCTGAAAAGTCATATTGTTGCAAAGATTGCTGAATTTTTAAACGAAAGGCAGCTATAAACTCTAAAAAGGATGTTGATGTTTGATCTAACAACAACAGCTCTTGTTTTGTAGCATAAACTTGTTGGTGAATTCCTTGTTTTGCTAAATAGTTTTTATAGTTAAACTGGTGAGGATTTAATGATTCTTTAATAGCAACAAATTTATTTTTTAACAGGATACGATCTCCAATTTTAAAGAACGATGCAACACTATCTTTTTCAATATTTATAAGTACCCTACCAGTAGTTTTCTGATGGTCTATCTGGAGTACCTCAGCCATGTATTTGTAATGATAATTTCCTGGTTTTGGGACCTTGTCTATTGCTAAGATTACATTTGAGGTATTAGTTAGGTGTTTTTCAAAATAATTGTAATTTTTTGTTGTATCACCTCCATATATAAGTAGAATTCCTATGAGGAAAAAAGAGAGCCATGAAATGAAAACAAAGAGTATAGTTTTTCTGAATAAATAGCCTATAAACCCCAAAAATAAAAGCATACAGAAAAATCTTACGATCCCAAAATTCCAGAAATCTGTATAATACTGACAACAAATACCCGCAATAAGAAATAGTAAAAAGTGAAAAGGAAGATATCCTAGCAACTTTTTCATAGCACCCTAAAGTTACTAAAAAAATTGATATAGAAATCTTACTTTTTTAAATTTGAGACTATAGAAGTAGCAGTTTTCTCAGAAGCTCCCTTTCCTCCTAGTTTTTGTTCTAATAGATAATAGGCTTCAAAAAGTGCTGTTCTATGATTAGCATCTAGAATCTTATGTAATTCTCTTTTGAGGTTCTTCTTAGTAAAGTCATTTTGAATTAATTCTTTCACCACCTCTTTATCCATAATTAAGTTTACTAAAGAAATAAAGCGAAGCGTTATAATTCTCTTGGCTATTTGATAAGATATCATACTTCCCTTATAACAAACAACTTGAGGCACTTTAAATAATGCAGCCTCTAGCGTAGCTGTTCCAGAAGTAACTAATGCTGCATAAGAGATACTTAGTAAGTCATAGGTTTTATTGTCTACAAAAGAAATATTTTTAGAACCAATAATTGTTGTGTAGAAATCTAAACGCTGACTTGGAGCTCCAGCAATAACAAATTCATAGTCCGAGAAGTCATCTATTAATGATATCATAACGGATAACATTTTAGATATTTCTTGTTTTCTACTCCCTGGCAAAAGGGCTATAATTGGTTTTTCTGATAAGTTGTGCTGTTTTCTGAAGATATTTTCGTCGACTTGTTTTATATCTGCAATAGCGTCAATTAAGGGATGTCCAACAAATGTAACTTGGTAATCGTATTTTTTATAGAATTCTTTTTCAAAAGGAAGAATCACATACATCTGATCTACAACTCTTTTAATTTTTTCTACTCTGTTGGCTCTAGAGGCCCAAACTTGAGGAGAAATATAATAATGAGTACTGTATCCTAGCGGTTTGGCCCAAGCAGCAATACGAAGATTAAACCCTGAATTGTCAATAAAAATAAGAACATCTGGATGAAAATTACTGATATCTTTTTTACAAAAAGAAATCATTCCAAGAATCTTCCTAAGATTCATAAATACCTCTACAAATCCCATAAAGGCTCTTTCTTTGTAGTGTTTTACAAGAGTTCCGCCAACCATATTCATTAAATCTCCACCCCAAAACCTTATTTCTGCTTTGTTATCTTGATTTAACAAAGCTTTCATTAGGTTAGAACCATGTAGATCTCCGGAAGCTTCTCCTGCAATAATATAATATTTCATAAAAATGAAAAAGTTAGGTCGAGCGGAGTCGATACCTAAATAAAAAACGTCTCGACTCCACTCGAGATGATAAACATTTACAAGCTATAAAAATTTTAAGACAAAGGTAACTAAAGCTGTTAAAATAGAAGCCATTAATACACCTCTGGCTCTGTAATCTTGTTTTTTCTTTACAAAAACAAAAAATACAAAGAGGTTTGGTAACGCTGCTAACGAAAGTACTTGAGCATATAAATTACCTTTTTGTATCATTAGAATTGTTTCTTCAAAACCATATTTAGAAAAGTATTGTAAGTATAATAAAACACCGCAAGCAGTTGCTAGAATAGAAATCACAAAACCAATAGAAATTTCTTTTTTTATAATTCCCATGAATTTAGCTTTTGAATCATGTGATGAGCCGTTAAATCAAATTGAACCGGTACAATAGAAACAAATCCGTTTTCTAATGCCCAGATATCGGTATCTTCTCCTTTGTCTTTATTAACAAACTCTCCAGATAACCAATAATATTCTTTTCCAAACGGACTCTTGCGCTTATCAAAGTCTTCTCGCCAATAGCCATTTGCTTGTCTACAAATTTTTATTCCTTTAATGTTCTCTTCTTTTAATCTTGGAATATTTACATTTAAGACGGTTGCTTCTGGAATACCATTTTTTAGAGCACTTAGTGTAATTCTCTTCACAAACTCTATTCCTTGTTTAAAATCTGCTTGATAGTTAAAATCTAGCAGTGAAAACCCAATGGCTGGAACTCCTTCAATTCCTGCTTCAACTGCGGCACTCATAGTTCCAGAGTATATAACATTAATAGATGAATTAGCTCCATGATTAATTCCAGAAACGCATAGATCTGGCTTTCTATTTAGAATTTCATTTATTGCCATCTTTACACAATCTGCAGGAGTACCAGAGCAACTGTATTCAATTTGTGGTCCATCATCTATGGTTATTGGATTGCAATGCAATACATTATCTACAGTAATTGCATGCCCCATTCCACTTTGGGGTCTATCTGGAGCAACGACAACAACATCTCCTATTTTATTCATAATTTGAATCAGTGCTCTAATACCAGGAGCAGTAATCCCATCGTCATTTGTCACTAAAATTAAAGGTCTCTTTTTTGCCATTTTTTATAAGATTTCACACAAATGTAAGGCAATTTATACGAATATTTTTTTAACATTTTGTAAAGAAGGTCTCATCAGTTTTTTAAGTAATATTGTAGTGTTAGTGTCATTTAGTAGTTACCAATGAATTACAAAAACAAGATTCACTAGATGTTAATTTAGAATTCACCAATAAAAAAATAAACAAATAGTATCCAGAAAATCAGGACTATTCATCACAATTATTTGACATCATTTTAGTACATTAGCTAGGCATCATTTTAGAAATTTTAGAACCAACATATATTTATGAAAACCAAACTTCTTATACCCTTTTTATCACTTTTTTTATTAATAAGTAGTATCAGTTTTGCATACCCAACAGATAACAAAAGTCCAGATCCAGAAAAAGACAAAGTTTTAATTTCTGTACTTAACTATATGCTTACTCGTGGCCATTATGTAGAAAAAGAATTAAATGATGAGTTTTCTGAAATAGTATTCAATAATTTTATTGATGGATTAGACCCCTCAAAAAGATACTTTACAAAAAAAGATATTAAAGAATTCTCTAAATATAAGTTTCAAATAGACAATCAATTAAAAGAATCTGATATTGCATTTTACAGCCTAGTATATGGTCGTTTTTTGGATAAAATTAAAAATGCAAAAGATTACTATGCTGTCATTTTAAATAAATCTTTTAATTACAAAAAAGATGAGATTATTGATTTAGACTACAAAAAACAAGCATATGCTAGTTCTGAAAAAGAACTCTTAAATTTCTGGAGAAAGCAACTTAAATTACAAACCATAGATAGAATTCAAGAGCAAGAAGACTTAGATGAAGAGAAGTTTAAAAAAGACAAATCATACAAGAAAAGATCTTTTTCTGTTCTAGAAAAAAAAGCAAGAGCAGAAGTAATGACCTCTATGGAAAATTTATATATCCGTATAGATGAATTAGAGCATAGAGATTGGTTTTCTACTTTTTTAAACAGTATTGTTGGTGCTTTTGGCCCTCATACTACCTACATGGCTCCAAATATTAAAGAAAGTTTTGATCAAGATATGTCTGGAAAACTAGAGGGGATTGGAGCCCGTCTTCAAAAGAAAGGTATTTATACTCATATAGTAGAATTGGTTTCTGGTGGACCAGCTTGGAAGCAGGGTGAATTAGAGGATGGTGATATTATTTTAAAAGTGGCTCAAGAAAATGAAGAACCATTAGATATTGTAGGAATGCGCTTAGACGATGCCATTAAATTTATAAAAGGTCCTAAGGATACGAAAGTATTGTTAACTGTCAAGAAAAAAATCGATGGTACCACTAAAGTGATTACAATTACTAGAGATATTGTTCAATTAGACGAAACTTTTGTAAAATCATCTGTCGTAGAAAAAGATGGTAAAAAATATGGCGTAATAAATTTACCTAAATTCTATATTAATTTTGATGACAGAAACTTTAGGGATTCGGCTAAAGACATGGAAAAAGAAATTGAACGTCTTATAGAAGAAAACGTTGAGGGCTTATTAATTGATTTGAGAAATAATGGAGGAGGCTCTTTAGATACAGCTATAAAAATTGCTGGTTTATTTGTAGATAAAGGACCTGTTGTTCAGATAAAATACAGAAATGAAGCTCCTATTGTGAAAGAAGATGTTGATAAAAAAATTCAATGGACAGGCTCGTTAGTTCTATTGGTAAATGAATTGTCTGCATCTGCTTCAGAAATATTTGCAGCAGCCATGCAAGACTATAACAGAGCAGTGATTTTAGGAGGAAATCAGACTTACGGAAAAGGAACCGTTCAAAACATTCTACCAGTCAATAAATTTTATCCAAATTATGATCAAGATTTAGGATACCTAAAAATGACTATTCAAAAGTTTTATAGAATTAACGGTGGCTCAACACAAGTAGAGGGTGTTTATTCAGACATTGCAATGCCAACCCGTTTTAGTTATATGAAGTATGGAGAACGAGATTTAGAGGGAGCATTACCATGGGATAAAGTACCTCAAGCATCATACACTCAAGTGAACTCTTACAGTAATTTCTCTGATGTTGTTTCAACAAGTATTGAAAGAATAAATAATGATCCTAAGTTTCAATTAGTAGATGAATACGCTAAATGGTTAAAAAAAGAACAAGATGATTCTTTATATTCTCTAAATTATAAACAATACCAAAAAGATGTAAAAGAAAAAGAAGAATTTGTGAAAAAATTTAAGTCAGTTTTCAAATACCAATCTGGTTTGGCATTTGATTCTCCATTATATGAAACATCTCTTTTTAAGGAGAATATAGATTTAAAAGAAAAGAGAAATACTTGGCATAAAAATTTAGCAAAAGATATGTATATTTCTGAAGCATTAAATGTCTTGAGTCAATTAAAATTAGCTAGTAATCAAGAGATTGTAAAGAAATAAATTAAATAAAAGAAATTAAAACACTAAAAACCTAATATGTTTGCATAAACTATTAGGTTTTTTACTTTTGTGAAGATGTCAAACCAATCAAAATCACTTTCTCAACTAGCCATTCAAAAATTCAAGCAAAATAGACTTGGCTTATATAGCTTTTGGTTTGTTATTTTTTGTGGTTTTATTGCTGTGTTTGGCTACCTTATAGCACCAGACAATAGTCAGAATGCAAATCAAATGCATGTAGAAATTCATTCAAAAAAACCAGGTTTCTCTGTTTATATGTTAACAATTCCCTCGAAAGAAAAAAGAACACAATCTTTTATTAATAGACTGTTTTTTGGAACCATAAACACTAATACAGAAATTCCTATTCTATCATATAACATCCTTCAACAAGAATTAGAATACATTGGTTATGGTGATAGATTATCAAAAACGATCAACTTAAATCTATTAGGGAGTAACCCATCTAAGTACATAAAGAAGAGAACTTTTTATTTTGGAACCGATAAATATGGTAGAGATTTGCTAAGTAGATTGATCATTGGAACCAGAATTTCATTTTTTATAGGATTTATTGCTGTTTTTATATCCTTATTCATTGGCATTGCTATTGGGGCAATTGCAGGCTATTATGGTGGAAAATTAGATGTATTCATTATGTGGATTATTAATATCACTTGGTCTATACCTACTTTGTTATTAGTTATTGCAATTACCTTAGCGCTAGGAAAGGGGTACTGGCAGGTATTTGTAGCTGTTGGATTAACCATGTGGGTAGAAGTTGCCAGAGTTGTTCGTGGTCAGGTGTTAACCACTAAGCAACAACAATATGTGGAAGCAGCTAAAGCCTTAGGTTATTCTAATTTTAGAATTATTTTTCGTCATATTTTACCAAATATTTTAGCTCCAATTATTGTTATTTCTGCAGCAAATTTTGCAGCAGCTATTCTTATAGAAAGTGGCTTAAGTTTCTTAGGTATTGGAGCACAACCTCCCACACCATCTTGGGGCGCAATCATTAAAAATCATTACAACTACATTATTTTAGGAAAACCTTTTTTAGCTATCATCCCAGGGCTAGCAATTATGAGTTTAGTAATGGCATGTATGCTTATAGGTAATGCCTTAAGAGATGCTTTAGATGTAAAAGCATAAGGGTATTTTAATAATTTTACAGCTACTAATTTGTGTTTTATATAATTTACTTCAATTGAATATAAAGTATTGTTACTATTAAAAAAACACCTCATCTCTTAGGAGTTCAACCCAAATAAAAAAAAGAAGTTCCCAAAATTAATTTTTCGGGAATTAAAAAAAAAGAATCATAATAAATATTAAAGATGATTTTTATTTAGAATCATTCTACTTTACATTTGTACATATATAAATTATTTTAATTAAATCTAAATAAAAATAAATAAAAATGTGTAATCATATAAAAACAATTGGTAAAGTAAAAAGTGGAGAGTTAACGGTTTGCACAAACTGTCATCATTACCATCTTACCTTTAATAATATATTTTTTGAATTCACTCAAAAAGAATTTACTCAATTTAAAAAATATATTTTTCAATTAGATACAGAATATTGGAATGAAAATTATCCTTCATCAAAAGTAAAGAGAAATATTCCTATTCCAACACTACAAGAAAATCTAATTTTATTGTTTAACCAAATTGAAATAGAGGAATTAAAGAATTTATTTTCCTATCAATGCTATCAAAATTATCAGAGAGTCAGTTCTAATGAAATAGACTACACATTTATACAAAATTAACACCTTACTATAGTGAACTATTTTTGTAACACATAGAGAAGATAGTAGTTGAAGAAATCATAGCATCAAATATTTAATCGACATAAAATATATTATTCTGAAAAAAAATACAGTTTAAAAAATCATTCTAGTTCTCTGTTATAATTATTTTGATTAACCGGAGGTTTTCATTATTATAGTTTTTTTTTACTGTTCTTATATCTTTTTTCATTGGCATTACTATCGTTGCAATTGCAGGGTATTATTGTAAAAAAATAGATGTATTTATGTGAATTATTAATATCACTTGCTACACACCTTCTTTATTAGTTAACGCAATCACCTTAGCATTAGGAAAGGGATACTGGCAGATACTTATAGCAGTTTGTTTAACCATTTAGGTAGGAGTTGCCAGAGTTGAAAGAAGTCAAGTGTTAACCACCAAGAACCTAGAATATTTAGAGGCAGCTAGAGCTTTAGGTTATTCAAATTTTAGAATAATTTTAAGACATATTTTAGCTCCAATTATTGTTATCTCTGCAGCAAATTTTGCAGTAGCTATTCTTATAGAAAGAGACGTAAGGTTCCTATCTATTGGAACACAACATCCCACAACACATTTGGGTGCAATTATTACAACTATATTATTTTAGAAAACCCTTTGTTAGTACTGCTTATTCTAATTCGGAAGATTCAGGGGGTATTGTTGTGTTTATTCCAATTTTCGATGCACAATTTGTTTTAAAAAAAAACATCAAAAACCAAGTTCTTCTGACCCCTCACCCAATGGGTCAGAAGCACTTGCCGCTTGAGCCTTTTTTGGTTGTAATATTAAAAAAGTACCTAAAGCTGTTAAACCAGCATACTTACCATATGACCCTATTTTAGATAGTGCTTCTTTTCTTGAAATATCATTATTTTGTTTAATCTCTTTATTCATCGATAATGTAAATTTATTTACTCTATTATTATTTTCTTTGTTTGAACGCCGTAATTAGATTTTACTTTTATGATATACACTCCTGTAGATAATGTGCTAGGTAGTGCAATGTTATGTTCTAAACCTTGACTTAAAAATGTACGCATAAGCTCTTTTCCGTTAACTGAATACATTATTATGTTCAAATCTCCCTGATCTTCCATTCCAATAATTTTAAGTTGCTCATTACTTGTTTTAAATATCTTAATCAAGTTAGCAGCTTCATCACTGGTACTCATGGTGTTTTGTGAAGTATGTATAAAAAACCTACCAAGACCGTTAAGTTCTTCAGCTGCGGTAACTTCATATGGTTCTTCACTAATCTTTGTAAAAGTATTTTTAACTGTATCTTCTAGATAAACATCTATTGATGTTGGTAGGTCTGTTACCAATGCACTAAAAGATAGTTCTGAATTAATAGAAGCTCTAACAGATAAAGGGACTATTGTAGATTCATAACTGTTATCTGGTAAACACTGAATTGCAAAATCTATACCTTGACTATCACTTACCAAATGAGAGTCTATAGTTAAATCTGGTATACTAGAATAATAAGTACCAGCATCATAACCAGGGTCTAAACCTGTTGTAGCTGATTCTATATATTTTAATTCAGTTGTATTTTGAGTAGTACCGTCAGATAAACTTAACAAAATACTTGGTATTTGATTGTTTGAAGTTCTCTCAAAATCATCAACTCCACTTTGATGACTTTGATAGCTCTCATTGAAAGTAAATTCATCATCGTTGTCTTTAGAATGAATTAAAAAACCTTGTCCAGGAGCTAAATAAAAGGATGAAGTAGATTGGTTTACTGTGATAAATTGTGTGCCATCCCAAACATACAATGCAATATAACTTGAATCTAAATTATCCTGATTTAGTGTTAATAAATTATTAGTAGTAACTGCTGCTGCATTTCCAGGTAAATAAGAGGGATAAGGATTACCTATACTATGCCAGTTATGTCCGCCTGATTGGGTATCTATATCGATTGATACATCACTAGTTGCAAGTTCTCCTATGAAACTAAAAGTTCCGTCATCGTCTCTTTTCATACTGTAACCCTGGCCATTTTTAAGAGATCCATTATTTAATTGTGTTAGATCTTCTTGGTTAACTGCTGTTCCAGTTTCAGAATGGTAAGTCCATCTTTTACCAGCAATATTTGTGTTTTTATAGTATGAAACCCCGTGAGTATGGACAGGATTACCAGCTGTGGAAATATCATTGTCAACATTAGTTACAAAATCGTTAACGACTTGTGAAGTAACAGGTGAGGAAATATTAAGCCACTTATTTGCTCCTACATATCGTTTATAGATAATATCACCAGTTGAACTACCCTCAACTATTAATGAACCACTTTTAGTGTCGTTTGACAGAATTTGCAATATTCCAGTTGATTCAACTGTTAAACCATTAACAACACGAAGTTGTTCTCCTGCTGATACAGTAATGGTATCACCAGCCTTTAGGAGTAAATCTTGTGCTGTAATGGATAGGGAGCAAATACATACCATTAATAAAAAAGAAATTTTTATATTTTTCATAGAGACTTATTAAATTTAAAATTGGATATATAAATAATAGATATCAATTTATAATTGATATTTTCAATAAAATGTTTGTGAGATAAGCGATACAATTTGTGATAAAGATAAAGCTCCAATTGGGCTTTATAATTTTTTACGTCAAGAAGCGACGATGATTTTTGAGTATTATTTTTCATTTTTAGGGGGGGGACTGAAAAAGTCAATAATTAACAAAATTATACATATGCTAACAAATACCGCTAAATTTATAGATAATTTTATTTATTTTTCGATGAATGACACACAAAGTAAGGAGTTTATTGAAAATTTTCATTCAAAGTTTAATGACATATTAATAATTTACTCTAAACTACCAAGAGTGTAAAACACTTCTTTGTATCTTGATTTTGTGACAGGTACACTAAAATCATTTGATGTCAAAATTTCTTTTTCTGAGTATTTTACTACATGTTTTTTATTAATCAAATACCCTCTATGTGGCCTAAAAAAAACTGCAGATAACTGGTCTTGGGCTTTTTTTATGGTAGAATGCACTAGATAATTCTTGTTTTTTGTTACTATTTTAATATAGTCTCCAATAGATTTTATGTAAATGATTTGATTTATTTTAAGTAAGTGATATTCTTTTTTACAGTAAATAAGATACGTATCTAAATCTAATACATCTCGAAAACCTTTAAGAAAAGTAACTATAGTGTTTATTGTTAAATTTTTATTTACATAATGTAAATTAAATGTTTTTGATAAATTATTGATAGAATGTGCCTGTTTAATATTGGTATTATTATTATTTCCAACTAGGACAAATTGCGTTTTCTGACCTACAAAGGAGATTAATCCAAATCCAATAAGTATTGAGATATTATAATCTACAAAAATATAATCTGCTATAAAATTTTGACTTTTTAAATCAAGTAATGCATCCTCTATATTTTGGTATATGTTGATAGAAATATTGTTGTCCAAGATGTACTTATTCGCAAAGTCATCTTTGATAAAACTATTAAAAAAAGAATAATCAACTATTATTAATTTCATTAGGGGATAATGTTAGGGAGTGTTCGTATATACGAACATATAAAATTTTTAATCTTATTAAGAAACTAATTTAAAAAAAAAGATTGAAAAAGAAAAACATTTATTGTTTAATTACTAATTCCTTAAAAAACTTAAATTACTTTGAACTAAGACGCAACCTTTTTAAATAACTTACACCCTTAGTTTAGTTAAAAACCCCTTTTTATGAAAAAATTTATTTTATCCCTGTCGTTTTTATTTATTATTTCCACTATTTCTCATGCACAACAATTAACAGACGCTACTTTTCAAAATGCTGTAAATGCTTGTTTATCTACTAATCCAGTTGATGGACTATGTACAAATAGTCAGTATGGCATAATGCCAGATTGGGATGTAAGTCAAGTCACAGATATGACTAGTGCTTTCAGTCGTGATGAATCTTTTAATGCAGATATAAGCAATTGGGATGTTTCCAATGTTAGATCTATGGAGAGAATGTTTTTTAGAGCATTCGATTTTAATCAACCATTGAATAGCTGGAATACCAGTAAAGTTTTTACTATGGAAAGTATGTTTGGGGTAAGATATTTCAGTTCGAATGTACCCATAGATTATTATCGTGAGATGAGTTTTAATCAAAATATTGGTAATTGGGATGTTAGTAATGTATTTACTATGAAAGACATGTTGAGTGGCTTGAAAGCTTTTAATCAAGATATTAGTGATTGGGATGTTAGTAATGTAACTAATATGTCATGGATGTTTGGAAAAAGTTTTAATCAAGATATTAGTGATTGGAATGTTAGTAATGTTACTAATATGTTAGGTGTGTTTTATGATGCTATATCTTTTAATCAAGACATAAGTAATTGGGATACAAGTAATGTTCTTAGTATGAAACTTATGTTTTGGCGAGCAAATAGTTTTAACCAACCCCTCACAGATTGGGATACCAGTAATGTAACTGATATGTCAGGGATGTTTTATGAAGCAATATCATTTAATGAAGACATTAGTGGTTGGGAAACCAGTAATGTTACAGACATGGGTGGTATGTTTGAAGGTGCAATCTCTTTTAATCAAGAGATTGGTGAGTGGGATACAAGTAATGTTACCAATATGGTTAGTATGTTTAAAGGCGCGTTTTCTTTCAATCAAGAAATTAGCGATTGGAATGTCTCAAATATAGAAAGTTTTGTAGATACTTTTTTTAACGCATCGTCCTTTAATAAAGATTTGAGTAATTGGAATACATCCGAAGTTATATTTGCAATTAGAATGTTTGAAGGAGCAATATCTTTCAATGGAGACATAAGCGGATGGGATACAAGTAATGTTAACAATATGGTTAGGATGTTTTCAGGTGCACTCTCGTTCAATGGAGACATGAGTCTTTGGGATACTAGTAATGTTGGAAATATGAATTCTATGTTTAAAGATGCATCATCATTTAACCAAGATATAGGTAATTGGAATACAACTAATGTTGCAGACATGAGTTCTATGTTTAAAGGTGCATCGTCTTTCAATCAGGATATGAGTGAATGGAATGTGTTTTCTGTAAATACTATGGCAAACATGTTTGAAGATGCAATTTCTTTTAACAAAAATATCAACAATTGGAATGTATTAGGAGCAACAGATATGAGTTTTATGTTTTCTGGTGCAACATCTTTCAAAGGAGATATAAGTGGATGGAATACAATTAGTGTTAATGATATGAGTTCTATGTTTTCTAATGCAATATCTTTCAATGGAGATATAAGAGGATGGAATACAATTAGTGTTAATAATATGAGTGAGATGTTTTCTGGGGCAGTAACTTTTAATAAAGACATAAGTGATTGGAGTACAATTAGTGTTACTAATATGAGTTCTATGTTTTCTAATGCAATATCTTTCAATCAAGATATAAGTGGATGGAATACTATTAATGTTCCTACTATGAATTCTATGTTTTCTGGGGCAACCTCTTTTAATCAAGATATTGGTGAATGGAATATAATTGGTGTTACTGATATGGGAAATATGTTTGACAACTCTGGTCTATCTACAACTAATTATGATGCATTATTAATAGATTGGTCAGAACAAAATGTTAAGCCTAATGTTTTATTTGGTGCGGTTAACTTAACCTATTGTACTGGAGAGGATGCTAGACAAAATTTAATAGACAACAAAGGTTGGCTATTTACAGGAGATGAATTAGCATGTTCAACAGCTAGTGTAGATGAGCAAAACCAACTAAATATTACAATCTATCCAAATCCTACCTCAGATTTAGTTTACATTGAAGGTAATTATACTAATTTAAACGTTGTTATTTATGATATTCTTGGCAAACAACTAATGAAAGAATCTATCACAAATAGTATAGACATAAGCCAATTAGAAAAAGGAGTTTACATCCTACTACTTTCTGATGGTGTTAAGTTAACTACTAAAAGAATTATAAAGAATTAATAATCAAAACAAAACCCTTGCAGAAATGTAGGGGTTTTTTAGTGGACTTGTTTTAAATTTCTAGCTTAGATAAAGCATCATACTATATCTGATGTGGTAGTGTATAATGTGGTGGTCAGTTAATGTAGCTAATTATTGTTTTAGAATAGCTGTATTATTCCTATTAATGGTCTTTAGAAATTAATTATATTTGTGTAAATCTTAAACCCCCCTTAATAATGAAAAAAATATTTACAACTTTAGCATTAACTATTGTATTTAATGTGAATGCGCAAATAGCTACAACTGGTACAGATAATAGTGGAAGTAATTCTTCAGCAATTGGAGATTACACAACAGCAATTGGATATGCTTCTACAGCAATGGGAAGGTACACAACAGCAATTGGATATGCTTCTACAGCAATGGGACAATACACAACAGCAAGTGCAAATTATTCTACAGCAATGGGAAGAAGCACAACAGCAAGTGGAGAATCTTCTACAGCAATGGGTATTGGCACAACAGCAAGTGGGAGTTATTCTACAGCAATGGGATATGAAACAACAGCTAGTGATTTTGGTTCTTTAGTTATTGGATATTACAACTCAAGTGGTTCTTCTGTTACAGGTAGTGCAACTGCATTTGACACAGCAAACACTGCTTTTGTAATTGGAAATGGAACATATGGTAACACATCTGATGCACTAACTGTACTATTTGATGGTACTACAAATGTTGCAGGCTCTGTAACAGCTACAGCATTTATTGGAGACGGTTCACAGCTTACGGGTCTACCAACAGGCGGAGGTTCTCCCTTTAGCCTTAATGCTACAAGTGGTAATGGTATTCAATCAAATAACAATACAGCAAGTGGAGATTTCACAACAGCTATGGGAGATAGCACAGAAGCAAGTGGAAATACATCTACAGCAATGGGATTTGATACAACAGCAAGTGCAGATTATTCTACAGCAATGGGAAATTTAACAACAGCAATTGGACCTTATTCTACAGCAATGGGATATGCCACAGTAGCAAGTGGATGGGCTTCTACAGCAATGGGAAGATACGCAACAGCAAGTGGAACTGTTTCTACAGCAATGGGATATGACCTAGAAGCAAGTGGAGCTCATTCTACAGCAATGGGTGGTGGCACAACAGCAAGTGATTATGGTTCTTTAGTTATTGGACAGTACAATTCAAGTGGTTCTTCTGTTACAGCTAATGCAACTGCATTTGACACAGCAAATACTGCTTTTGTAATTGGAAATGGAACAGGTACAGGTGTAAATGCTTCTGATGCCTTTAAAGTGATGTTCAATGGAGATACTACAATTGGTAATGACTTAACAGTAGAAGGAGATGTTGTCGTTTCTTCAGACGCAAGGCTTAAAGCAAATATTGTATCATTAGGTGCTACCCTTGCCAAACTATTACTTATAGATGGTAAGTCTTACACAATGAAAAAAGATGGTAAACAAAAGATAGGTGTATTAGCTCAAGACATACAAAAAGTGTTTCCAGAATTGGTAAGCACAGATGATAGAGATATGTTAGCTGTAAACTATCAAGGACTTGTTCCCGTTCTTATTAATGCATTGAAAGAGCAACAAGCAGAAATAGACGAGTTAAAAAAACAAGATGCTAAGATGAAAGAACAAGATGCAAAGATGAAAAAACAAGATGCAAAGATGAAAGAACAAGAAAAAAGATTGGAGCGATTAGAAGCAATTATTTCTAAGATGGATAAGTAACATCAATATTTTATCAACACAACCCTTGCAGAAATGTAGGGGTTTTTAAATAATTTTTAATAATTTTAGATTGTTAAGGATAATGTCTTTAAAATTGTAAATATTTACCCTTTAGCAATGGGGTTTGCTAGAGGGTTTTTTCATTTAAAACGTTTTTAAAATAGTGGGAATTTGCAGGGCACTAAGACCGAAGCCCTACGGATCATAAGTTTGCAAAATGACTTCGCTTACATCAAGTTTTTCATTTAAAAAGTATTTTAAAATGATGCAGGAATCGAATGTGTAAGAATCAAATAGAATCTAACTATATGAATCTCATTCTTTATCAAATCCCTTTTCTTTTGCACTTATGTAGTTTTGCTGTTGGATACTTTTTAGACTTTCTTTCATAGAGGACAACGCGTTTAAATAAAAAATGTAGATAATGTAGATAATGTAGGTTAAAACAAAAACATTAAAAATCAAGTAATGAGTTTGCAAACTCTTTCTTTGCTTTATCCTCAAATCCTGCAAAATAGCCTTTAGTAACTCTAAGATCACTATGATTTAAAGCCTCAGATATAAACTCCATGCTAGCTCCTTTTCTCAATGAATTGGTAGCGAATGAATGCCTTGCCCAGTAAGTACTTAAGTCTAATGGTAATTCATTCCCTTTTGCTATTTTTTGAATATGATGATTAACACGTCTAGTGAAATTTTTAATTTTCTTGTATTGAGTCATAGCATCTTGTTTGATGTCTAGTATATCAAATACATATCTATTTTTCTTTTTATTACCATACTTCTTTAGTACACTATTAGTGAAATCAGTTAAGTAAATAGTAATTTCAGTTTTCTCTGCTGACCTTTCAAAAGTTTTTCCTCTGAAGTATGTAAACTTATCATCTTTAATGTCAGAGTATTTAAGTAATGCAATATCTTTAAAATTCATACCATTACATAAATAACTAAAAAACCAGAAATCTTTTGCCTCTTGCTCATTACTATTAGAAACCTCTGCATTGAATAATACTCTTAACTGCTGAGAGTTTAGAGCCTTTTTTACTTTTTTGGTATTTGGAATCTTATATTTATTTTTCCCAAAAGGATAGATATCATTACTGATATCATTTTGTTCAATAGCTTTATTATATACTGCTTTTAACGTTCTTGTATAAATAGCTATAGTAGAATAGCTTTTGTTATTTGCTAACATATAACTTTCATACTCCTTCAACCATTCTGGAGTAATGGTATTAAAAGTAAGATTATCGGTTTTTGAAAAATCTTCTAGAGAGCCTAGAGTATACTTATAACTTTCGGCTGTACCTATTTTGTTGTTTTTTAATTTATCATTAATAATTAAATTAAAATAATACTTCAAACTATTATTATCTGTAGACTTTCTAAAGAGTTTCATCTCAAACTTAGCAAAATCAAAAAAAGTCATAGCATCTGCAACATCGTTAGCCCTTTTTTCAAATTCTATAAGTTTCAAATAAATCTCTTTATTCTTACCTCTTAATTTTTTGTTTTTAGGGTTAATCCAAATTATTTCAAATTCTTGTTTTGTTAAGTGAATACTTATATTGTATCGTTTATCTTTTTTATGTATTCTGCTAAAAATTCTTAACTTAACTGGACATTTATCTTTTTCAGCTTTAACCTTACCTCTTCTATCCAAAACTATTGATATAGTGTAACTCATTTCATTATTTTTTTACAAAAATAACTAATTGCCCACAATTTGCCCACAAAATATATAAATAAACATAAAAAAGATACTAACAAAAAGCTATATATTTGTTGAAAAACCTAGGAAATATTAATAAACATATAAGAAAAGGATAGAAGACAAATAGCTATACTCTTGATTACGGCTCAAGAGGTTACAGGTTTGAATCCTGTCATGGTCACGGATAAATCAAAAGCAAGCAAAATCATAAAGCTTGCTTTTTTGATTTTGAAAGGTTTTGATTTTCAAAGCGGAGCTTTAAGGATCATGAAATAATCCTGTCATGGTCACAATAATTATAAGCAATTGCCTATTTATAAGGTAGTTGCTTTTTTAATTACTGCTATTTTCCCCCTATATTCCCCCATACTAAAGAATATCCTCATTTATTGGCAATGACTTTATACTAATCTGTAGAGATACAATAGAAACATCTAATAGTAAAAACCAAAAAAAATCATACCGAACGTTTATGAATTGGGATCCACTTGTCTAAATAATGTCACTTTCCTTTTGGGGGTGGTCTTCGTGAGTTGATGTATAACCCATGGCTTCCATATATCTTACATTAAAAAATAGTCTAATAAAAAACCCCTCTAACCTATGAAGTATTAGAGGGGCAAAATTTAAACCTCTGAAAAAAGCAATGCTTTAATCATTTTTTAAACTTAGTAAAAATTATTTAAAAACCCCTACATTTCTGCAAGGGTTCTGTTTTGGATTATCTACTAAATCTCATCTTGTTCTTGTAAGTAGTTGTCTTCAGAAAATAAAACCGACCGTTTTAGCTGCACTAATTAAATTGATAAATAATTAAATTGTTAATTACTAGGACAACCTGCAGTTCCCGAACAAGCTGGGTCATCACAATCTACTAATCCATCTCCATCATCGTCTACTCCATTTGCACAATCTTCTTGAGGTACTGGTGCAGTAGGAGATCTTGCTCCATCATTAGACTGACTTGAAGGCCCGTATGCACAAATGTTTGAATCTAAATCACTACCTGGTTCTAAAGTTTGAACATTTTGAATTACATAAATTGTTCCTGTTTGGTTTGCAGAAACATAAAAACGACCAGAAGCATCAAAATAAACGGCACCATAAATATAACTTAAGCCAGCTAAAATTGGAACTTCACCTAAATCTATTAATTCGCTTGTATTAGTATTAATTCTGTATAAATGGTTTGTTTGTCTCTCTACAGTATATAAATGACCATCTACAGCATTAAAAGCCCAATCATGTATATTAATATTTTGAGAAAGTATTTTACTACTTATAAGTGATGTATAGGTTGGCGAATTAGGGTTTAAATCTATCATATAATAGGTTGTATCCCCAGATTTTAAGTAATAAATACCATCGGGACTTACATCTCCAACATATCTTGATTGTGATGGAAGTTCATTAATATAATAAACTAAACTATTAAAATTTTCATCAATTCTAACGATTGACTTTGAAGGAGAACTTAAGGATCCCCAAATATACCCATCAGTAGGATTGTAACCTACTGCATTTATATTTCCAACAGTTACATTCTCTGCTACTAAGTAAGAACTACCTGAAGCCAAATCTAATGAGTAAACATCATTATGTTGAAATAAATATGCACGCCCATAAAAATAGCTGGATGTTACTAAATTTGAAGCCGTACTGGCAACACTTGTACCTATGGCATTGGTAGCGGTTACCGTATACGTATAAGCTGTTCCATTGGTTAAACCTGTTACTGTGATACTTCCACTTCCTGACTGACTAATTGTTCCTGTAATATCTCCTGGGCTTGAGGTAGCTGTGTAGGAAGTAATCGCTGAACCTCCATCACTTGATGGGGCTGTAAATGAAACTGTGGCTTGTTGGTTACCGGCAACGGCAGTTTCTATTGTGGGAGCGTCTGGAACAGTAGTTGGTACTACTAAATTTGATGCTGCACTGACCGCACTTGTACCTATTGCATTGGTAGCCGTAACCGTAAACGTATAAGCTGTACCATTGGTTAAACCAGTTACTGTAATATTCCCACTCCCTGATTGAGTTACGGTTGCTGTAATATCTCCTGGGCTTGAGGTAGCTGTATAGGAAGTAATCGCTGAACCTCCATTACTTGATGAAGCTGTAAATGAAACTGTGGCTTGTGCGTTACCGAGAGTGGCAGTTCCTATTGTAGGGGCGTCTGGACGTTTCTCTGTAAAGGAGATTGTACCCCATTCTGTCCCGTCATAAAACATAAATCTACCTCCATCAAAATCTGTAACAAAGACCTGTAGCCCTGCAGCTGGTTCTGAAATATTAAGACGCTCTGCATTGGTCATTCTTGGTATAAGTAACCCCCCCGTAGTAGAAGTAATATCTAAAGCCGCTGATTCGTGTGGATTTGAATTATTTATCCCTACTTGGGCTGTAATGTTTGTGATAATTAAAAATAAAAGGATTGTTGTTAAAAATTGTAAAGATTTCATAATTGGGGGTTTTTGAAATTTTTCTCAAATATAAAAAAAAATCTAAAGCATAAAAAAAACCTCTAGCGACTCAACTGCTAAAGGGTAAAAAAATTCGCTATGAAAAAGACAATGTCCTAACATAACATAAAATTAGTAAAAAATATTTAAAAACCCCTACATTTCTGCAAGGGTTCTGTTGATAAAATATTGATATTACTTATCCATCTTAGAAATAATTGCTTCTAATCGCTCCAATCTTTTTTCTTGTTTTTTTAACTCGTCTATTTCTGCTTGTTGAACATTCATCTTAGCATCTTGTTCTTTCATCTTAGCATCTTGTTCTTTCATCTTAGCATCTTGTTCTTTCATCTTAGCATCTTGTTCTTTCAGTGCATTAATAAGAACTGGAACAAGTCCTTGATAGTTTACAGCTAACATATCTCTATCATCTGTGCTTACCAATTCTGGAAACACCTTTTGTATGTCTTGTGCCAATACGCCTATCTTTTGTTTACCATCTTTTTTCATTGTGTAAGACTTACCATCTATTAGTAATAGTTTGGCAAGTGTAGCGCCCAATGATACAATATTTGCTTTAAGCCTTGCATCTGAAGAAACGACAACATCACCTTCTACTGTTAAGTCATTACCAATTGTAGTATCTCCATTAAATAGCACTTTAAAAGCATCTGAAGCATCTACACCTGTACCTGTTCCATTTCCAATTACAAAAGCTGTGTTTGCTGTAGAAAATTCAGTATCGCTATTTGTAACAGAAGAACCACTTGAATTGAACTGTCCAATAACTAAAGAAGCAAAATCACTTGCTATTGTGCCACCACCCATTGCTGTAGAATAGTTTCCACTTGCTGTTGTGCTTTCTCCCATTGCTGTAGAATTTGCTCCATTTGCTGTTGTGTAAAGTCCCGTTGCTGTAGAATACCATCCACTTGCTGTTGTTTTATATCCCATTGCTGTAGAATAGTATTCACTTGCTGTTGTTTCATATCCCATTGCTGTAGAATACCATCCACTTGCTGTTGTGTAATATCCCATTGCTGTAGAATACCATCCACTTGCTGTTGTGCCACTACCCATAGATGTAGAATAATCTCCACTTGCTGTTGTGCCACCACCCATAGATGTAGAATAGTTTCCACTTGCTGTTGTGCCACCACCCATAGCTGTAGAAGATTCTCCTGTTGCACCATTTATTGAGCTCGACGAATCCGAATAACTTAAATCAACAGCATTAGAGCCTATATCTCCGTGATTAGCTGCTACTGCGGTTGAAAGTCTAACGCCTGTATTTGAATTCTCAGTTACAGGAGATAAAATCCCTGTTCCTAAACTTGTTGCACCATCTAAAAGGTTGAGTTCCGTTGCTGTTGAAGTAATTTCTGTTCCTCCTAAATATAAACTACTAGATACATAAGTATCTCCATTAAACATCACTTTAAAGGCATCAGATGTGTCGTCAATCCATATTCCATTTCCAATTACAAAAGCTGTGTTTGCTGTGTTAAATGTAGTCGCACTTGAAGCGCTTGTTGCAGAAGAACCACTTGAATTGTACTGTCCAATAACTAAAGAACCATAATCACTTGCTGTTGTGTTTTGTCCCATTGCTGTAGAAGATTCTCCACTTGCTGTTGTGCTTCTTCCCATTGCTGTAGAATAGTTTCCACTTGCTGTTGTGTAATATCCCATTGCTGTAGAAGCAAATCCACTTGCTGTTGAGCTTCTTCCCATTGCTGTAGTTTGACTACCACTTGCTGTTGTGTTATCTCCCATTGCTGTAGAATAGTATCCACTTGCTGTTGCATTAGCGGTTTGGATAGCAGTTGATAAAGTTCCTTGAAACCAAAAGTCTTGAGCATTCACACTAAATACGATAGTTAATGCTAAAATTGTAAATATATTTTTCATAATTGGGGGTTTAAATTTTTCTCAAATATAAAAAAATCTAAATCATAAAAAAAATCTAAAAAATAAAAAAACCCCTCTAACTTATGAAGTATTAGAGGGGCAAAATTTAAACCTCTGAAAAAAGCAATGCTTTAATCATTTTCAAAATTATTAAAAATTATTAAAAAAAACTCTATAGTGTTCCTTTTTGTTGGTTTACCCTTTTTTATAGTGTCCAAAGTGTCCATTTTTGAATCAAAAGAAATTAACTATTGAAATAATAATCCGCTAAATCAAACCCTTTTTTAAATTTAGATTGCTCTAGTATGTTACTTACTTCAATCTTAAAACCTTTTTTTCTTAGTTCTTTTGCTTTGTTGCTCCAGTTTGTAAATTCGCCATTATCAGGAAACGCAAAACATTTTCTTTTTTTAAGTGGTTCTAATAGTTCATATTTAAAATTACCATTACTACCAGTAGCCAACCAAATATATTCAGGTAAATAAATACTCATAGTTATTGCAGTCTTTTCACTTTCTACAATAGCAATCTCTTTTTGGTAGTCTTCATTAATTAAGTGCAAACCAAACAAGCATTGGCAAAGGTTAAAACTAGGCTCTTTAATAGCTTTATGTAACCAGTTAATATGGTTGTAAGGTTTCTTTATTCTTTTGCCTGTATAGGTATCGTATAGCATTATTTTTGCACCTCTTATTTGCTCCTTTGTATCTATCTGCCAAAATATAGTTGAGTTTTTCCAACTATAATTTGTACCAGTTAAATAATAATCTGAAACCGTTTTATCAACCTCATCAAATGAAAAGTTGTTTAGTAAAAAAGTAGTTAGATTATCAAAAGTAGAATTTGATTTATATTGATTAATCAAACTGTCTTGTAAATGTAAACTATGAAAATCAGGCTTTTTCGGTTGAGGTGGTTTTATGGTTTTAACTTCGTTTATAATTGACGTTTCGTCAACATTAAAAAACTTACTTTCAGAATTCAAATAATTAATTGTTGAGGTTTTTAAATACCATTCAGAAATATAACAAGAGTTTGTTCTTTGTTCCAGTATTTGAGAGGTTGGAATTATTGAAATAACGCCATTTACATCAATCAATTTATGTGCTTTGTTAGATATTACCTTTAAGGTTAAAAAGGGTATTAAATACCCTCTTTTACCTTTTGGTGGTGCTTTATGATAATTGCAGTTTTGCTCTCTGTCGCATCTTCCATAATCATTTGCTAAATACTTGCCTGTTTCTGTTTCAACATAGTAAACAAATGATTTCTTATTGCAATTCGGACAACTATATTTTTTACTGCTTTTATCTAATGAATACTTAAAAACTTCCATAAGACAAATTAATTTTATCAGTAGTAACATAAGCAACATTACCAATACTTTTGCGTTCAACTATTATTTTAAAATGTCGTAGACGTTTCATAAAATTTGATTTGTTTACTGGTCTAAAACCATCTTCAATACAGAACCCTTTGTATTTCGTGTATAGATCACTGATAGCAGTATAATCAGTAGAGGCTTTATACTCAAAGTCTTCAATAAACATTTTTACACTATCGCTTTGCTTTGCGTAATCGTCTCTAGCGTTTTCTACAGCTTCACATTTACTAAATTTCTTTTGTATTAAAACCCTTTCTAACCCTTGTAATATCCAATTAAAAACTCCTGAAAGTTCATTGTTAATTATCTTGTTTGCGAGTTCCTTATCTTGTTTGTCTTCAGGTATGGTTTCATCGAAACCAATAATTAAAAACCGTCTAAAATAAGCGTTTGTGTGTTCTACGTCTTTTGGTAAAGCATTACAGTTAAAAATAAGCTTTGCGTATTCATTTAAAATGAAAGGCTCTCCATATGGTAAACGTGCCTCTAATGGTTCGCCTGATGCCATTTGTTTAAAACTGGCAGTTTCTAAGTTTCCGTTTATTTCACTTGCATAGTTCACAAGTTTATTAGCAATTTTTGCCCTAAAATATCCGTTTTCATTTGTTAAGCTTTGCAATGAATAGTTACTTATGTTTTGACTTCCTAAAAGTGCATTTATTATCTCAAAAAATACAGACTTTCCATTCGCTCCTGTACCATAAAGAACAAGCATTTTTTCAAGTTTTAAAACACTAGGTTTTATAAATATGTAACCACAATACTCTGCAAATATTCTTTGCTTATCTGTATCAGGTAAAACCTCATCTAAATACTTTTGAAATAGTGGTGCTTTTGCATCAGGTTCATATTTAAACGGTAGTTGATGCGTTAAAAAATCATTTCTGTTGAATTCTCTTAACTCTCTTTTACTTGGCTTTATTTCAAATGTTCCGTTCTCTAAATTTATAAGTACATTTTTTCTATTTGCTTTTGGTGTTGGCAAATAAGCATCAGCCATAAACTGTTTGAATAACTCGTCTTTGAAAGTATGTATTTTACCTTTGAATTTTTCAACTCCCATTTTTAAAGATACACTACCTAAAAAAGATTGAAAACTCTCTTTGTTAATTTCGCTCCAGTAACTACCATTATACAAATAGATAAAACCGTTCTTTTTACACAAACCCCAGTTATTTGCTTTAGCAATTTTTAAAAGTTGTTCTACACATATTATTAAATAATGATTTTTAGAAAGCTTGTAAGTATTTAATCTCTTGTTAAGTTTCTTGTAATTGTCAAACTCTGTTTTATTCTCTTTGTTAAAACTTCCGTCTTCATTGTAGACGAATTTTTCAAGTTCTTTAATCTGTTTTTTTATATCCTCGATATCAGTAAAAGCCAATATCTGAAAATCTATTTTATTAATACTTTTTGATAATTCCTGTAAGATATCATCAGTCGTTTTCTCTAAATGTTCAAAGTTCTCTGAAAGCTTTGCTATATCAGTTTTAATCAATTCTTCTAAATCCTGATTATTTTCCATCATCTACAATTTTAACTGGTCTGTTAAATCTTATTTTTCCATCATCAAAAATCACATAGGTTTGGTATTTACTATCTGCTTTTAATTTTATTTTTTTACCATTTCTTAGGGTTGCTTCATAGGTGTAATGATCTTGTAATTGAACCCCCATAAATACAATGTCTATCTCTTTTTCTAACTCTTTAACTTCTATAACTGTTGTTTTCATAACTCTTTTTTATTTTTTAACTGGGTGTAAACTCTCTAATAATTCCGACTTCTTGTAGTATCTACGGTTTCCAATTCCGTACGCTTTGACTTTTCCTTTATTAGTCCAATGCCATAAAGTCGTTGAATTTATTTGTAAGAACGTACAGGTTTGATCTCTAGTCAGTAACTCATCAGGATTTTGAGTATTAAGAGTTTCTTTAAAATCTTCTAATTGACTTTTAACACCATCTTTTATTAACTGTGTTAAGTCGGTAGTGTTGAGGTTTTGTAGTATGATACTATCTTTCATTGATTAACTTTTTTTTTGAGTTAAACAATTCGATTTCATTAGCATCAAAAAGAAAAAAATCTTTGTGATTGTTTACTGGTTTTAGTTTTCCAGCTTTAACCATTAAGGCTACATTACGTTGAGTGCAACCAAATATGTTGGCTACCTCTCTTGTTTTTAAGAACTGCATAATTTTGCGTTTTAAAAATTAGTATTACGCAAATGCTTAGATAATGACTTAAAATAGTGAAGGACAAATATTATTAATAATCTTTTTTAATATATATTTGTAATAGATTTAGGTTTTTTTCTTGCAAGATACAACCTATATCTTCATAACACTTAAAGCATTTGTTAGCGCATTTGCTTTTTTTTTTGCTAACAAACGAACTAAAAAAAAATAGTTCGTCTTACTGTTAGCTAAGTTACTACCCAGACTAGAACTAAAAAAATCGAATTACATCGAATTAACGATGTCTTATTAACATTTTTTTTTAAAAGCCCCTGTAAAATCTAACTTTTTAAAAACGCTGTTGATAAGTACAAATATGTGATTGGATTAAAAACGCGTAAAACCTTCTAGTTTCATTTTATATAATGCACCAAATGCACCAAATGACGTCTTAAAAACAACTTTATTTTTTTGGTTAAAAATATTTAGTTATTTCAAGAGCTAAGTCTTTATTGCTTTTTCCTATGTAGTTTAAAAACATTTTTTCGGTGCTATGTCCTGTAATGTAAATCAAAAAGGTTGTTGGTATTGTACCGTAAAAGTTAGAAGCAAAAGAACGTCTGCCAATATGCGAGGTAACCAGTTCATATTTTTTAAAAGTTCCTGATTGCTTTCTAAAAGTTTTACTTCCTTTTTTAGTTTCTAATAACTTACTGCCTTTAGTAAGTTCATTAATTTCTGCAAGTTTGCAAACTGTTTTTATAAAGCCATTATACTTTTGGTCTGAAATCTTATAAGGGAATTTACCCTTTCTTTTTTTTAGTATCTCTAACACTTTATTATGTAGAGGTACAGTCATAATTTTGTCTGTTTTATTTTGAGTAAATTCAATTAGGTGTTTACCGTCTTCAATTCTTATTTGTTCATCAGTAAAACGCATAAAGTCCCCAATCCTTTGCCCAGTATAACAACTTATAATTAACCAATCTTTTGCATTGTCTAAATTATCAGTTAACTGATTTTTACTGATATTCTCTATTTTGGTTAAGTCTTCAAGGGTTAAGTAAATCTTGTCAACTTTTTGTCTGTCAATTCTTAAAGCGTCTAACTGTGAATGTGTTTCAATTCCTAAATATCTTGCGTGTTTACAAAAAGTCTTAATTGTTACAAATTCTCTTTGAATTGTGTTTTGTGAGTACATTCTTTCTTTTTGATAATTGACAAACTCATTTTTAAAAATATCATTTATATTTTTTATCAATATCTTTTTTCCGATAAAGGTTTCGTATTTAATAAGCTTGTTTTTTATTACTCTGCATTTGCTTTTGTTTGTTTCTGTTATTTCGTGTTTCCTGTAATCAATATAAAAATCTATATAATCAATTAGATTTGTTGGTATGTTAGTTTCTTTTATTGGATTGTAATAATTATCAATTTGAGTTTGTAACCATTCCTTATTTATGGTTTCAATATTTACAGAATTGAAAGCTTTTAAAACGTGGTTCTCTATTTTATTGAGTTCGTTATTAATATCAGTTTGCTTATTTGTAACCTCAATGTCTTTAGATTTCTTTTTGTGTTGTTTAGTCCAATAGTATTTTGATACCTTAACATTTGTTTTTGCTCCGAAAACATAGTCTCTTCCATTATTCCTGAAAAGTAACCTTAAATTTAGGTTTGAGTTTTCTTTTGTTGAACGATATAAAAAGTTAATTGAAGCCATACAATTTGATTTGATTACAGTACGAAAATAATATATTTGTACGATACTTGTACGGTAAAATAAAAGTTAATTCAATATATTGCAATCTAAATAAAAGATAATATATTTTGAATTCCTTACTATTGTTTGTGTTTATTGATGTTCTTTAGTAAAATATAAACATTTAGTATGTAGTAGTTTTAATGTTAAGAGGTGCGCTCGACACCTCAAAATAAGCATCGTTAAGCGATGCTTATTTTTTTAAGTGTATTTAGCCAAAAATCATTCGTCTATTAATATTGTTTATTAGGCTATGCCAAGTGTTATTTCAACGAAAAACTCTTAAAAACTCTTAAAATTTATCTTTAATTTACACTAAATAACAAAATTAGGGGTAATTGTATGTTATTTATTAAAGGTAACTCAATTTTGAGTTGCCTTTTTTTAGTTAAAAAGCCAATGCTTTTAAGATTTTTCTTAACATAATATTAATGTTTTTTTCAGCATCTTTGTTGAGATGAAAGTTTACGCTATACAAACAGGAAATTTCAAATTAGACGGAGGCGCTATGTTTGGTGTCGTCCCTAAAACTATTTGGCAAAAAACAAATCCAGCAGACGCCAAAAATATGATTGACATGGGTATGCGATCATTGTTAATTGAAGATGGAAATCGACTAATTTTAGTTGATACAGGTATGGGTAATAAGCAATCAGATAAATTTTTTGGATACTATTATCAATTTGGTGATTTCTCTTTGGACGCTTCTTTAGCTAAATACGGATTTCATAGAGATGATATTACTGATGTTTTTTTAACTCATTTACACTTTGATCATTGTGGGGGATCTATTCAGTGGAATAAAGATAAAACAGGATACGAACCTGCTTTTAAAAACGCAAAATTTTGGAGTAATCAAGAACATTGGAATTGGGCTGTTCATCCAAATCCCAGAGAAAAAGCATCTTTTTTAAAAGAAAATATTCTGCCAATACAAGAAAGTGGCCAGCTACAATTTATAGAAAGTAATTACAAAGAACAGATTGGTTTTGAACTTCTTTTTATGGATGGACACACAGAAAAACAAATGTTACCTAAAATTTCTTATAAAGGGAAAACAATTGTTTTCATGGCAGATTTATTACCAACAATAGGTCATATTCCTTTACCGTATGTTATGGGGTATGATTCAAGACCTTTGCAAACAATTAAGGAAAAAGAAACTTTTTTACACGAAGCAGCAGATAATCAGTATTTTTTATTTTTAGAGCACGATGCGTCTGTAGAAATATGCACGGTTCATCATACAGAAAGAGGAATTAGATTAAAAGAAACACACCAATTTATAGATATATTTAATTAAAAATAAAGAAAACATGAATTTTTTAAAACCTATTTATTATACCACTATTTTAATTTTTTTACTCGGGAGTTGTAAATCTATTTCAACAATTCCAGTCCCACAATCATCTACCTATGTGGTAACTGCTGTGGATAAAAAAGTACCTTTAACAGAAGCGGAAAGCAGATCCTGGGGTCATAGCGACTTAGTTACAGACTCTATTCCAGGGATGAGTTTAGATAAAGCCTACACTTTCTTACAAGGAAAAAAAGGAGTTGAAGTTGTGGTAGGTGTTGTAGATTCTGGAACGGATTTACTACATGAAGATTTAAAAGACGTAGCTTGGGTAAATACCAAAGAAATTGCAGAAAATGGTATTGATGACGACAAAAACGGATATATTGATGATATCAATGGTTGGAATTTTTTAGGTTCTATTTATAAAGAACATTTAGAATACCAACGTATTGTTATAGACCCCTCTATAGCAGATGAAGTCACCTTTAAAGAAGCCAAAGCATTTTATGATGAAAAAGTAGTTGCTGCTAAGGCAAATGAAAAAAGATACGGGCAAATGTTATCAATGGTTACCAATGCAGATGATACCCTTTCAAAGCACCTTAATACAACTGATTATTCTAAAGACGATGTCATGGCAATAGTTACTGAAGATGATGCTTTAAAAGGAGGAGTTGAGGTTGCCAAACAAATGTATGGTTTTGGATTAAATTCTTTAGGACAAGCAAAAAAAGAGCTTTCTAAACTAGTTGAGAATGCTACGGTACTAATAAGCGGTGATGCCTTAAAAAAAGACTATAGAAGTATTTTAGGAGACAATCCAAATACAATGGATAAGAAATTTTATGGCAATGCTTCAACAAGGCATTCCATAAAAGATGAAGCTCACGGAACTCATGTTTCTGGAATTATAGGTGCATCAAGAAATAATAATCTAGGGATGAATGGTGTTGCCAATAATGTGAAAATTATGGCTGTTAGAGCTGTTCCAGACGGAGATGAATATGATAAGGATGTAGCTTTAGGGTTGCGCTATGCAGTAGATAATGGAGCAAAAGTAATTAACACTAGTTTTGGAAAAGGATATTCTCCTAAGCAAAAATGGGTACATGAAGCTATTAAATACGCAGCATCTAAAGATGTATTGATTGTGAATGCTGCTGGAAATGATGGAAAAAACATAGATATTGAAAAAACATTTCCAAATGATTCGAACGACTTAAAAACAGAAATTTCAGATAATTTTTTAACTGTAGGGGCGATGAGTGCCAACTATAATGAAAAATTACCTGCATCCTTCTCTAACTATGGTAAAATCAATGTAGATGTTTTTGCACCAGGAGTCCAGATTTATTCAACAACTCCAGAAGGAGGATATGCTAAATTTAGTGGAACCTCTATGGCGGCTCCATCCACAGCTGGAGTTGCTGCATTAATACGTTCGTATTATCCTAAGCTATCTGCTAGTCAAGTAAAACATATTTTAATGAATTCTGGGACCTTAATTGATTTAGAAGTTATCAAGCCAGGTTCTCAATCAAGAGAAAACCCTACAGGAGAAAAAGTTCCGTTTTCAGATTTATCTGTTTCTGGTCGTGTTGTAAATGCATATAGTGCATTGAAAATGGCAGACTTTATGGTAAACGGGAGGTAAATAAAAAAATATTTTCAATGAAAAAATTAATTTTAATTCTATGTGTAGTACCATTTTTTAGTTCTTGTAATCAAACAAAAGCTATTGTTTCTGAAACAACTGCTTTTACTCAAAACTACTGGCAACAGCAAGTTGATTATACAATGGATATTGATGTTGACGCGAAAAATTTTCAATATAAAGGAAAACAAACGCTAGTGTACACAAATAATTCTCCAGATGAATTAAGACATGTGTACTATCATCTTTACTTTAATGCTTTTCAGCCAAATTCTCAAATGGATATTCGTTCTAGGAATATTAAAGATCCAGACAGGAGAGTAACAGATCGAATTAGTAAATTAACTCCAGAAGAAATTGGCTATATCAAAGTAGGTTCTTTAAAACAAAATGATAAAAATGTTCAATTTAAGGTTGTTGGTACAATTCTAGAAGTAACATTAAATAACCCGATTAAATCGGGTAGTAGTGTAACTTTTGACATGGTTTATGATGCTCAAATTCCAAAACAAATTAGACGTTCTGGAAGAAACAACAAAGAAGGCGTTGCGCTTTCTATGGCACAGTGGTATCCTAAATTAGCCGAATATGATTTTGAAGGTTGGCATACTCCACCCTATATTGCTCGTGAATTTCATGGAGTTTGGGGTGATTTTGACGTTACGATTCATATTGATAAAGAGTATACAATAGGCGGTTCTGGTTATTTACAGAATCCACAAGAGATAGGTCATGGATATGAAGATGCATCTAAAGAGTTGAGTTTACCAAAGGGAGATAAATTAACATGGAATTTTAAAGCTCCCAATGTACATGATTTCATGTGGGCTGCAGATCCAGCATATATTCATGATATCGTCCAAAATGACGACGGAATTGATTTACATTTCTTCTATAAAAAAAACCTAGAAGAGAAGTATTTAAAAAACTGGAAGGATTTACAACCTAAAACAGTACAATTATTAAATTATTTTAATCAAAATGTTGGCCAATACCCATATAAACAATATTCTGTTATTCAAGGTGGAGATGGCGGAATGGAATATGCAATGGCTACCCTAATTACAGGTAAGCGAAAATTTGGAAGTCTTTTTGGTGTAACGGCTCATGAAATGGCACATACATGGTTTCAGTTTTTATTAGCTACTAATGAAAGTTTACACCCTTGGATGGATGAAGGGTTTACATCGTATATCTCAAATAAAGCAGAAAACGAAATCTTAAAAGAAGGTAAAGTAAATCCTCACGAAGGTTCCTACAGGGGATATAGAACGATAGTTGAAAGAGGTTATGAAGAATCTTTAGCGACTCATTCAGACAGATATGATACAAATTGGGCTTACGGAACGGCAAGTTATTCTAAAGGAAATCTATTTTTATCACAACTAGAATACATCATAGGTAAAGAAAATACAGCTAAAGGACTTAAAAAATACTTTAAAGATTTTAGTTTCAAACATCCAACACCAAATGACATTAAACGTACTATGGAAAAAGTATCTGGCATTCATTTAGGGTGGTATTTAAATGAATGGACACAGACGACCCATACGATAGATTACAGCATAAAATCTATTGAAGAAAAAACAATAACCTTAGAAAGAATCGGTCAAATGCCAATGCCAATAGATTTAGAAGTTGTGTTTGTAGATGGAAGTCGAGAAAGTTTTAATATTCCTCTAGAAATGATGAGAGGTAATAAACCAACATCAGCAATAGTTTTAAAAGATTGGGGCTGGGCTTATCCAACCTACAAATTTGAAGTTACAAAAGAAATTAAATCAGTAGAAATAGATGTTTCCAAATTAATGGCAGATGTTTTTTTAGAAAACAATCTAATGCAGCTTGAATAAAACACTCCTAATTTAAAACTAAAGGCGAAGCGCAGTAGCTTCGCCTTTAGTTTTTATCTACTTGCTCTAATAAGGTATTAATTTTGTTTTCTTTAGGAAGAAACCCTTTTAGCATTAAACCCACACCAAAAACTATTAATAAAATCCCCATAATTCGTTTTATTCTATAAACCACAAGGGAGGTCATTTTGCTTTTTAATTGTTTCGAAAGTACAATTTTTCCGAGATCAGTGACGAAGTAACTAGTTAAAATAATTCCAAAATAATAAAAGATATGTGTTGGATTCATATTTAAAGTAGGTCCAATTACGACTATCAAACCCAACCAAAAAGCTAGCACACCGACATTAATAAAGTTTAAAAAAAAACCTTTTAAAATCAATTTAAAATAATTGTTATTTGAAGCTAAATTAATAGATTCTTCAATTTCTTTTTTACTTGATTTATCTAGGTAAGTAATGGCGCCATAAACAATTAAAATTAATCCACCAATAAAGAATAAGCGTGGATCGTCTTTTATTCTTTCTAGTAAATGTCTACTTCCAAAGTACGCAATAACAATGAAAGCTACGTCTCCTAAAACAACACCTAGATTAAAAGCAATAGCAGCTCTGGCTCCTTTTACAATACTTGTCTGAATCAACATGAAAAATACAGGTCCAATCATAAAAGAGAGAAAGAACCCAAATAAAACAGCGTTTTTTATGTCGTAAACATCCATGTGATAAAGATACTTCTTTTAGACATCATCGTAATCAATTGAGATTTTTGAAGTTATTGGGTGTGCCTGACAGGTTAAAATAAAGCCATCATCTACTTCATCATCTGTAAGAATATTATTTTTAGCCATTAGCGCTTTTCCTTCGGTAACTTTTGCTAAACAACTAGAGCAAACTCCCCCCTGACAAGAATAGGGAGCATCAACATCATTCCGTAATGCTGCTGCTAAAATATCGTCTGTTTGCTTCATGGTAAAAGTAAATTCTTCATCATCCAATAAAACAGTAACTTCTGTTTGACCTTCTTTAATTTGAGAGCTGCTTTCTTCATTAACTGAAGCAGTAAACAATTCAAATAAAATTTGGGATTCTTTATAACGATTTTCTTTTAATGTAGCAGAAACAGTTTTAATCATTTCTTCCGGACCGCATAAAAAAGTTGTTTTAAAAGACCAATTTTTATAAATATTTTTGATAAAATAATTTGTGTGTCCTTTATCAATTCTTCCAAACAAAGACCCCTCTTCATTTTGCCTACTAAAGACATAATGCAAATTAAATCTCGTATCATAGGTTACAGAAAGTGCATCTAATTCTGCTTTAAACATAGTTTCCTCTGAAGATTTGTTACCATAGATTAAGGTAAACGAAGAAGACGGTTCTCGTTGCAAGACCGCTTTGATCATCGATAAAACGGGAGTTATACCGCTACCTGCTGCCATGCCTAGATAATTATTACTTCTTGTAGGTTCTAGCACAAATTTTCCTTCAGGCTCATGAACTTCTAATACGTTGCCAACCTTTAGTTGAGAAGTTGCGTAGGTAGAAAAAACACCGTTGTCAACTGTTTTAATGGCTATTTTTAATTCGCCGCTCTCAGGAGCGGAGCAAATAGAGTAGGCTCTTCGTATTTCACTGCCATTAATAGTCGCTTTTAGTGTAATATACTGTCCTGCTTTGAAGGAAAAATTAGTTTTTAAATTTTCAGGAACTTCAAAAACAAGAGAAACCGCATTAGCGGTTTCTTGTATTCTATTTTTAATTGATAATTTATGAAATGTATTCATCTATTTATAAAAGGTTTTTTTCTACTAAATATTCTGCTATTTGTATCGTATTTGTAGCTGCACCTTTTCTTAAGTTGTCAGAAACAATCCACAAATTTAAGGAGTTTTCTTGAGATTCGTCCCTTCTAATCCTTCCAACAAAAACTTCATCTTTATGATGTGCTGTAATTGGCATTGGATATACATTGTTACCTACATCATCTTGCACAACAACCCCAGGAGTTTCACTTAATAATTTACGCACTTCAGTTAAATCAAAATCCTTTTCAAACTGAACATTTACTGCCTCAGAATGCCCACCTGCAGTTGGGATTCTAACCGCAGTTGCAGTAACTGAAAAGCTTTGATCCCGTAAGATTTTCTTTGGTTCTTTCACCAATTTCATTTCTTCTTTGGTATATCCGTTTTCTAGGAAAACATCACAATGAGGCAAGGCATTTCTTCCGATAGGATGAGGATATGCCATCTCCCCTTTAATTCCTGCTTCTTCATTATTTAATTGTTGAACTGCTTTTACTCCGGTTCCAGAAACAGATTGATAGGTAGAAATAACAACGCGTTTCATATTGTATTTTAGATGTAATGGTGACAATGCCATCACCAATTGAATTGTAGAACAATTTGGATTTGCAATAATCTTATCAGTAGCTGTTAATACATCTCCATTTATTTCAGGGACAACTAACTTTTTATCTGGGTCCATTCTCCAAGCAGAAGAATTATCAATAACAGTAGTGCCAACATCTGCAAATTTTGGAGCCCATTTTAGTGAGGTATCTCCCCCTGCAGAAAATAAAGCAATGTCTGGGGTTGCATTTACCGCGTTTTGTAAACTTACAATAGTGTGGTTTTTATCTCTAAAAGAAATCTGTTTTCCAACAGATCTTTCTGACGCAACTAGGATTAGTTCAGTGATTTCAAAATTACGTTCTGCTAATAGTTTTAGCATTACAGTTCCTACCATTCCGGTAGCGCCAATAACAGCAATTCTCATATTAAGTTATTTTAAACGATCCCTGATAATTTCTATACTTACCAAAATTAAAGTATATAATTTTTCAGGTTATAGTAATATTCTACAAATATGATAAAAAATGCGATGAAGACTTACATGATTTGTACTAAGAAATTACTAAAAGTTAAAAATTTATCGAATACAAAGGAATTGTTGAATTTTTAACTTAGCATAAAAAATAATAGTAATTTTACACTTTATAGTATGTAAAAGATAAAAAATAGATTGTTTAACGAATTTAGTATAGCATGCAACTGTACAATAAGTTAAGCGCCAAAGAACGCGCTACATTAATAGATAAGGCTGGCAAAGATCGAGTCACCATTTCATTCTATCAATATTACAAGATAGAAAAGCCACAATTGTTTAGGGATAAATTATTCTTAGAATGGGATTTACTAGATGTGTTAGGAAGAATATATGTTTCTTATGAAGGTATTAACGCTCAACTTTCCGTTCCTTCTGAAAACTTTATTGCATTAAAAGGCCAACTAGACGAGATTGATTTTTTAAACGGAATCCGATTGAATGTTGCTATTGAACATCATAATAAATCATTTCTAAAATTAAAAATAAAAGTCAGAGATAAGATAGTTGCTGATGGTTTAGATGATCAAACTTTTGATGTAACAGCTAAAGGAGTGCATGTAAATGCCAAAGAATTTAATGATATGTTGGCAGATCCCAACACCATTTGTGTAGATATGCGAAATCATTACGAAAGTGAAATTGGTCATTTTGATGGCGCTATTACCCCAGACGTAGATACGTTTCGTGATTCGTTAGCTATTATTGAAAAAGAATTAAAAGATACTAAAGAAGCCAAAAACTTGTTAATGTATTGTACTGGAGGAATTCGTTGTGAAAAAGCTTCAGCATATTATAAACACAAGGGATTTAAACATGTTTATCAGTTAGAGGGTGGAATTATAGAATACACAAGACAAGTAAAATCTGAAGGAATAGAAAATAAGTTTATTGGAAAAAACTTTGTGTTTGATCATCGAAAAGCCGAAAAAATTTCAGATGATGTAATTGCTAATTGTCATCAATGTGGCACACCGTGTGACAACCATGTAAACTGTGAAAATGAAGCTTGTCATTTATTGTTTATTCAGTGTAATGAATGCTCAGAAAAGATGGAGAATACTTGCTCAATAGAATGTAAAGAGACCATTCAATTATCATATGATGAGCAGAAAGAACTCAGAAAAGGTACTCATGCCAGCAATAAAATTTTTAAGAAAGGTAGATCTCAAAAGTTAAAGTTTAAGAAGTAAAAAGGAGTAATTATTTCATCTAAATTTAACTAGTTTTTTTTATGCTTTTTACAATTTAATCATTGTGATAGATTGCGTATATTTACTCGTTAAATAGCGATGCTTAATTTTAGACTAAGATAGTATGCTGAATATGTTGATACATATTTTGGTAAAAAATTAACCTAAGCTTATTTTACTAAAAATCAATAAGAACGCTAAGAAGCCTTTGTGCTTCTCAAAATATATTACTTTATGGCATGTGGAAGTTGTGGTACTGGTGAAGACGGTAAACCAAAAGGATGTAAGAGCAACGGAAGTTGCACAACAGGAGGTTGTGAAAAATTATCAGTATTTGATTGGTTATCTAATATGACACTTCCAAGTGGTGAAGCTCCATTTAATATCTACGAAGTTCGTTTTAAAAACGGACGCAAGCACTTTTACAAAAACACAGAAAAATTAACTATCTCTATGGGAGATATTGTGGCTGTTGAAGGTTCTCCGGGGCACGATATTGGAATCGTATCCTTAGGAGGAGAATTGGTGAAAGTTCAAATGAAAAAAAGGAAAGTATCTTTTGATAGTGAAGAGGTAAAGAAAATTTACAGAAAAGCTTCTCAAAGAGATATTGAAGTATGGGAAAAAGCGAGAAGCCGTGAGTTAGAAACTCAGAAAAGAGGACGAGAAATTTTAGGTAGATTAGGCTTGAAAATGAAACTTTCTGATGTAGAATATCAAGGTGATGGAAATAAAGCAACTTTTTATTATACGGCAGATACCAGGGTAGATTTCAGACAATTAATTAAAGACTTTGCAGGTGCTTTTTCTATTAGAGTAGAAATGAAACAAGTAGGTGCAAGACAAGAGGCTGCTCGTCTAGGAGGTATAGGTTCTTGTGGTAGAGAATTGTGTTGTTCTACTTGGCTAACAGATTTTAGAAAAGTATCAACAACAGCGGCTCGTTATCAGCAATTGTCTTTAAACCCTCTAAAATTAGCTGGTCAATGTGGGAAATTAAAATGTTGTTTAAATTTTGAGTTAGATACATATTTAGATGCCTTAAGTGATTTTCCAAAACAAGAGAAAATTTTAAAAACAGAAAAAGGAGATGCTGAATTTGTAAAAATGGATATCTTTAAAAAATCACTTTGGTATACTTACAAAGAAAACAGATCAAAATGGTTTAAATTAAGTTTAGATCAAGTGTTAGAAATAATTGACCTAAATAAAAATAATGAAATTTCAATTCCTTTAGAGGAATATGAATCTGAACTAGAGGAGGTTATTACTGTTGATTTTGAGAATGTTGTTGGTCAAGATAGCTTAACTCGTTTTGATATTCCTAAAAAGAGCAGAAGAAGAAATAGAAATAGTAAAAGGAAAAAAGTTTCTGTTGATGCAAAATCCAACCAAGGCAAAAGGCAAGAAAAACCTAAGAAATTAATACAATCAGATAAAAATAATAACCCAAAAGATCAGAAAAGTAACAATACCCGGAATAACTCACAAAATAAGCGAAGAAGAAAATCCAAACCAAATGGTAACAGTAATCAAAAAGACTAAGAGAATCATTCTTATTTTAGGGGTTTTATCTATTTGTACTTATTGCGATTCTGATCGAGTTTTTGATAAGTATACATCACTTGAAAAAAATAGTTGGCTTCAAGATGTTCCAATAAATTTCGATTTTAAAATTGTTGATACAACTTCTAGAAACAATTTATATCTGAATATCAGAAATAATAAAGATTATCGGTACAGTAATTTGTTCGTAATTACCCATCTTATTTTTCCAAGTGGAAAGAAAATTGTAGATACATTACAATATGAAATGGCGAATAAAAACGGAAAATTCTTAGGCACTGGAATTTCAGAAATAAAACACAGTAGATTATTCTTAAAACAAAATAGTATTTTTCCATTATCTGGAAAATATAAGATGCTTATTTGGCAGGCGATGAGAAAAAATGGGAGTGTTAATGGAATTAAAAAATTAACAGGTATTACAGATGTTGGGTTTAGAATTGAAAAAGTAAACTAGAATGGCAAAGAAGAAAGAAAAAAATTTAAAAAAGTATATTAAACGATTTTGGACACTGTTTTTAGTTGGTTTCACAACGATTTTATTGATATTTCTCTTTGCTTCTTGGGGGGTTTTTGGAGAACTTCCAACATTTGAAGAGTTAGAAAACCCAGAAAAAAATTTAGCCACAGAAGTAATTTCTTCAGATGGTGTGACCTTAGGGAAGTATGCTTTTAAAAATAGAACTCCAGTTGGATTTAAAGACTTGTCAGATAATATTGTAAAGGCTTTAATAGCAACTGAAGACGAACGATTTTACAATCATTCAGGTATCGATTTTAGAGGAACAGCAAGAGCTATTGTGAAATTTGGTAAAGGTGGAGGTGCAAGTACAATTACGCAGCAATTGGCTAAGAATTTATTTACAAAAAGAGCTTCAAGCAATACCTTCAAAAGACTTACTCAAAAAGTTAAAGAGTGGATAGTTGCTGTAAAATTAGAGCGTCAATATACTAAGGATGAAATCATTGCCATGTATTTAAACACCCAAGAGTTTTTATTTAATGCTATTGGAATTCGTTCTGCTGCAAGAATTTATTTTGGGAAAGAACCGAAGGATTTAGATTTACAAGAATCAGCTATTTTAGTAGCAATGCTAAAAAACCCAAGGCAGTACAATCCTAACAGAGAAATTTCAAAAGGGAAATCACTTATTAGAAGAAATGTTGTTTTTGCTCAAATGGCTAAGAATCAATTTATATCACAACAAGAAAAAGATTCACTCCAAAAATTGTCGTTAAAAATTAATTTTACACCTGAAAGCCACAATGATGGATTGGCAACTTATTTTAGAGAACACCTAAGAAAGGTGATGAAAAATTGGGTAAAGAAGAACCCGAAACCTAATGGAGACCGGTATAATATTAACAGAGACGGATTAAAGATTTTTGTAACCCTTGATTCTAGAATGCAGCAATACGCGCAAGAGGCAGTACAGGAACATATGGCTACTCTTCAACGCTACTTTTTTAAGGAACAGTCTAGTAATGAAACAGCTCCTTTTTACGATTTAGAAGATGAACAAATTGAAGTAATTTACAACAGAGCTATAAAAAATTCTGACCGTTACAGAAGAATGAAAAAAAATGGGTACTCAAATAAACAAATAGATTCCGCTTTTAACGCAAAAACAGACATGAAAGTTTTCTCATGGAATGCTAAAAGAGAATTAGACACTATTTTATCACCAAAAGATTCTATCAAGTATTACAAGTCATTTTTAAGATCAGGATTATTGTCTATAGAACCTCAGACAGGTCAGATTAAAGCCTGGGTTGGTGGAATTAATCATAAATATTTTAAATATGATCATGTAGAACAGGGGAAAAGACAAGTAGGATCAACATTTAAACCATTTGTGTACGCAACCGCCATTAATCAATTAGGATTGTCTCCGTGTGAAAAATTTCCCAATACACCTTACACAATTCCAAAAGGAAGGTTTGGTATTCCTGAGGCTTGGACTCCCAGAAACTCTGGAGATAAATATGGAGGTGAAATCACGTTAAAAGATGCTTTAGCAAAATCTGTAAATGTAATTTCAGCAAGATTGATAGACATGGTTACTCCATCAAATGTAGCTCGTTTAGCAAAATCTTCAGGAATTGAAAGTAGAATTCCAAATGCTCCATCAATTGCCTTAGGGTCGGTAGAATTATCACTCATGGAAATGACCGGGGCTTATGCAACTTTTGCAAATAAGGGATTGCGCGTAGCTCCAAATATGTTGATGCGTATTGAAGACAAAAACGGTACTGTATTAGCTGATTTTACCCCTAGAACCAAAGAGGTTTTAAGTGAAGAATCTGCTTTTGTAGTATTAGAATTACTTAAAGGCGTAACTACGGCTGGTTCTGGAGTTAGATTAAGAACATCAGAACACTATTATAAAGATATTATTACTGGATTTCCTTACAAGTTTACAAATCCGATTGCTGGTAAAACAGGAACAACTCAAAATCATACAGATGGTTGGTTTATGGGTGTTGTACCAAATTTAGCAACAGGAGTTTGGACTGGTGGTGATGACAGAGCTGTTCATTTTGAGAATATTGCTGAAGGTCAAGGAGCAACAATTTCATTACCAACATGGGCTTTATTTATGAAAAAAGTATATGCAGATTCTACACTTAGTATAAGTCAAGAAGATTTTGAAAAACCACTATATGTTGGAATAGATACCAATTGTGGTAAAGAGCCTTTAGGTAAAGAAGATGATCCGAAAATTCCAAAAAAAGTAGATGATGATACAGATTTTTAACATCGATAATATGATATTGAATAAGATTTAATATCTCATAAATCCGATAAAATGATTAATAAAAAAGTAAACAATGTTGAAGCAGCATTAGTTGGTGTTAAAAGCGACATGACATTAATGCTAGGAGGTTTTGGGTTGTGTGGGATTCCAGAAAATTCAATTGCAGAATTAGTCCGATTAGGGGTTAAAAATGTGACTTGTATTTCTAACAATGCAGGGGTTGACGATTTTGGATTAGGACTCTTATTACAAAACAAACAAATTAAAAAAATGATTTCTTCCTATGTTGGAGAAAATGATGAATTTGAACGTCAAATGTTATCTGGAGAATTAGAAGTTGAGTTAACTCCACAAGGAACTTTAGCAGAAAAATGTAGAGCTGCTCAGGCGGGGTTTCCTGCATTTTATACCCCTGCAGGTTATGGGACCGAAGTAGCCGAGGGGAAAGAAACAAGAGATTTTGATGGAAAGATGTTTGTCTTAGAATCAGCTTATAAAGCAGATTTTGCTTTTGTAAAAGCATGGAAAGGAGATGCAGCAGGAAATTTAGTATTTAAAGGAACTGCTCGTAATTTTAATCCATTAATGTGTGGTGCAGCAACAATTACTGTTGCTGAGGTTGAAGAATTAGTTTCCGTTGGAGAATTAGACCCAAATCAAATTCATACTCCTGGAATTTTCGTACAAAGAATTTTTCAAGGTGAGAAGTTTGAGAAAAGAATAGAACAAAAAACCGTAAGACAAAGTAGTTAGTTATGCTAGATAAAAAGGGAATAGCTAAAAGAATAGCAAAAGAAGTACAAAACGGTTATTATGTTAATTTAGGAATCGGAATTCCAACCTTAGTTGCTAACTTTGTTAGAGACGATATTGAAGTAGAGTTTCAGAGTGAAAATGGAGTTTTAGGAATGGGGCCTTTTCCCTTTGAAGGTCAAGAAGATGCTGATATTATCAATGCAGGAAAACAAACGATTACTACAATGCCGGGTGCTAGTTTCTTCGATTCTGCTACTAGTTTCTCAATGATTCGGGGTAAACACGTTCATCTAACTATTTTAGGAGCTATGGAAGTTTCCGAAAACGGAGATATTGCCAACTGGAAAATACCAGGGAAAATGGTCAAAGGAATGGGGGGAGCGATGGATTTAGTAGCGTCTGCAGATAACATTATAGTTGCCATGATGCACACTAATAAAAGGGGAGAATCTAAGCTGTTAAAAAGATGCTCTTTACCACTAACAGGAGTTGGGTGCGTTACTAAAGTTGTGACCAATATGGCAGTTTTAGAAATTAAAAATAATCAATTTTATCTAATAGAAAGAGCTCCAGGAGTTAGTGTTGAAGAGATTCAAAATGCTACTGAAGGAACCTTGTTTATTGAGGGTGAAATTCCCGAGATGAATATTTAAATTGACACTAATGAGTTACAGAAAATACCTAAGGTTGATTTTTCCGTTATTAATTATTTTAATAGGGTTGTTTATTTATAAAATACTTGGGTATGAACCAAATTTGTATACTATAATTATAAACATTGGACTCGCATTTGTTTTGTCTCCAAGGGTTAAAAAATTAGATAGTCAATCAAGAGAAAAAGAACAAGTTACATGGTTTTTTTCAAGAAAACAAAAATTATAAAGTGACCTTATGAAAATTATATCTTACAACGTAAACGGAATTAGAGCTGCCATAAAAAAAGGAATGTTAGATTGGCTTAAAGCTGCCAATCCGGACGTTATTTGTATTCAAGAAACGAAAGCACAACAAGACCAGGTTGATCCAATTGGTATTGAATTGGCAGGGTATCCATACCAATATTGGTTTTCTGCACAAAAAAAAGGATATTCAGGTGTTGCAATCTTTTGCAAAAAAGAGCCAAACCATATAGAATACGGTACCGGAATTGAAACTATGGATTTTGAAGGAAGGAATATACGAGTAGATTTTGATGAAACTTCGGTAATGAGCATGTATTTACCTTCTGGAACAAATGCTGCAAGACTAGATTTTAAGTTCAATTATATGGCAGAAATTCAAGATTATCTAACAAAATTAAAGCAAGAAATTCCAAATTTAGTTATTTGTGGAGATTATAATATTTGTCATGAAGCGATAGATATTCATAATCCTAAAATGAAAGGTATTTCAGGCTTTTTACCTGAAGAAAGAGAATGGATTGGGAGCTTTATAAATAATGGATTTATAGATAGTTTCCGTCATCTAAACGAAGAGCCTCATCATTATAGCTGGTGGAGTTATAGAGCAAACTCTAGAGCTAATAATAAAGGCTGGAGAATAGATTACAATATGGTTTCGGAAACTTTAAAAGACAATATATCTAGAGCATTTATCCTACCAGAAGCAATACACTCTGATCACTGTCCGATTGGAGTAGAACTACAATTTTAATAGATGAAAAAAACCTATTTTTTAGTTCTTTTTACACTGTCAACACTTGCTTTTTCACAAGTAAAAAAAGACAGCATCGCTGTTGTTAAAGATTCTGTAAAACAAGCGCAACAAGAGATTTTGTATACAAGCAAAGAGATTGCACTTATTGACAGTTTGGTTTTAGAGAATCAACTTCAATCTGTTTTTATGGATGAAATCAGAAAGTACTATCTCTCCAATACAGATACTACAGATGTTTCAGAAGTAATTCTAGATGCTACCTTATTAAGAGAAAGACTCGCTAAAATTAATGAAACAACACCCTTTCACCTTGCCTACAATCCAGCGTTAGAAAAAATAATTAAATCGTATTTAAAAAACAGAAGAAAATATTATCCAAACTTTATGGCAAGAGCGGCGTATTATTTTCCAATGATTGAAAAGTACCTAGACCAATATGACATTCCTTTAGAGATGAAATATCTTGCCTTGGTAGAATCTGCACTAAAACCAAAAGCAAAATCTAGAGTTGGTGCGACCGGACTTTGGCAATTTATGTATCCAACAGGGAAACAATACAACTTAAACGTCAGCTCTTACGTAGATGAAAGACAAGACCCTTTGAAAGCAACTATTGCTGCATGCCATTATTTAAATGATTTATATAAAATATTTGGAGATTGGGATTTAGCCCTCGCAGCATACAACTCAGGTCCAGGAAATGTAAGCAAGGCAATTAGACGCTCTGGAGGATATAAAAACTATTGGAATATTAGGCCCTATTTACCTCGAGAAACAGCAGGTTATGTCCCAGCTTTTTATGCAACAATGTACCTTTTTACATATGCACAAGAACACCAATTGATTGGAAGTGCTCCAGCTATTCATTATTTTGAAACAGATACAATTCACATAAAGAAAACGGTAAGTTTTGATCAAATTTCAGAACAAACTGGTATTGAAACAGCAATGTTGCAATTCTTAAATCCGGAATATAAATTAGATATTATACCCTATATTAAGGGAAAAGAGTACACTCTAAGAATTCCTAAAAAGCAAGCTGATAATTTTTTAAAAAACGAGACAAGGCTATATGCTTTAGCTGATGCTGATGCAGCGAAAAGAGAAAAGCCATTACCGCAATATTTTGAGATGGATAAAAGAATCCGTTACAAGATTAAAAATGGTGATTATTTAGGAAAAATAGCTTATAAATACGGCGTAAGAGTCAGTGATATTAAACGTTGGAATGGACTTAAAAATAATAATTTAAAAATTGGACAACGCTTAAGTATTTACCCCAAAAGATTGCGTGTTCCAAAAACATCAAAAAAATTAGTATCAAAAAATAGAACCAAAGAAACTCCAATAATTTATATAGTTAAAAAAGGAGATTCTCTTTGGAGCATCGCTAAAAGGTTTAAAAAAGTTTCTGTTAATCAAATTAAAGAATGGAACAATATTTGGAGTGGTAATAGTATTCAGCCAGGAAAAAAACTCAAAATATTTAAAAGCTAGTCAAAATGAAAAAATTAATCACAGCATTACTCTTCACCTCCTTCTTTGTTTCTTGCATAGATAATACGGTTGTTTTACCAAGATCTGTTGGTGTTTTTAATAAAGTTACCGTAGTGGCATCTGGTTCTTTGTGGGCTGGTGATGTTGGAGACGAAATAAGAAGTTCGTTTGGTGAACTAATGGTGGGCTTACCTCAACCAGAAAGGACATTATCTGTTGGTCACGTGGCTCCAAATGGTTTTACTTCGATGATGCGAAGTAATAGAAATATTCTTGTTGTTGAATTGAGTGATAAAGAAAGCTATACTAAAACATATAACAAATATTCAAGTCCACAAACAATAATGTATGTTTCTGCAAAAGATAAAGAAGGACTTTTACAGATTCTGAAAAAGAATATGAAAGAGATTATACAGACTTACAAAGATTCAGACATTAGGGTGTTGCAACATATTTTTGCCAATAAAAGAGTAAATGATTCTATGTATAAAACTCTTAAAAATTTAAATATCTCATTAACAATTCCCAAAGAATTTAAAACAGTAGATGATACTGGAGAATTTCTTTGGTTACGCCAACATTTAAAAAGTGGGATTGCTAGAGGAACTGGAAATAACAATATTATAGTCTATTCTTTACCATTAAACAATCAAACAAAACAAGCTGATAATATTATTTCCATGAGAGATATGATTGGTAAAAAGCACATTCCGGGAGCTAGAGAAGGAATGTATATGATTACAGAAGCAGCATACACTCCTTTTACCGTTAAAACTGAAATTTTAGGATGTGAAGCTTTTGAAACTAGAGGTAAATGGGAAGTAAAAAATGATTTTATGGCAGGACCTTTTGTCAACTACGCCATCATTGATCAAAAAAATGATAGACTCTTAGTTGTTGAAGGGTTCACCTATGCACCTTCTGTAAATAAAAGAGAATTTCTTTTTGAATTGGAAGCTATTGCAAAATCATTAAGAATTAATTAAACCTAACGTTAAAAAAACCTTAATAAGTTTTTTTACCTCACGAACCTGTAATTCAAAAGAGTTATTTTTTATTATATTTGGTTATAAATAAATCTTATCCAAGATGGAGGTCAATTTTTTAACTTTAGCAATTGCTGCTTTTATACCTCTATTGGTTGGTTTTATATGGTACGGCCCTTTTCTTTTTCAAAAAACTTTGATGAAATTATTGGGACATTCTGAAGACCCCTTGAAGAAAACCAATCTGATTTTAATTTTCACTCTATCCTATCTTTTTAGTTTCTCTTTAGCCTTTTTCTTGCAATTTATAGTGATACATCAAACAGGTGTTTATTCTTCATTACTAGAGTCTGGCGCCAATGAACTAACAGGTGACAGACTAACATATTTTGACGATTTTATGGCTAAATATGGGTCTAATTACAGGTCATTTAAGCATGGGGTTCTTCATGGAGTTTTAGTAGCCTTATTTTTAATACTACCTATTTTAGCAACTCAAGCAATGTTGGAAAAAAAATCAATTAAATATCTTGCAATTAATGCTGGGTATTGGATTATTTCAATTGCCTTAATGGGAGGTGTTGTTTGTAAGTGGGGGTTTTAGAAAACTTCCAAAAATAGTAGAAAGGATTTTACAGATTGCAACCCTTTTTTAATATCCAATTTTTGTTCTCACTCTTTTTAAAACATCTGACGCAACCTTTCTCGCTTTCAGTGCTCCAATCTCTAAAGCTTGATCTATTTCGTTTTTATTTTCCATAAAATAAGAATAGCGTTCTCTAATAATCGCATACTTATCTATAATAAGTTCATATAACTCTTGTTTTGCATGCCCATAACCATAATTACCACCTTCATATTTTACTCTCATTTCAGCTATTTCACCGGGAGTGGCTATTAATTTATAGATCGAAAAAATAGTATCAGTATCTGGATTTTTAGAATCTTCAAGAGATTTACTATCTGTTTTTATAGACATCACTTGTTTTCTTAGTTTTTTATCAGGTAAAAAGATATTTATAATATTATCTCTAGATTTACTCATTTTCTCACCGTCTGTTCCAGGAACTAATTTTGTTTCTTCTTGAATTTTTGCTGTAGGCGGGACTAAAGTTTCCCCCACAATATTATTAAATCGGTTGGCTACATCTCTAGACATTTCTAGATGTTGTAATTGATCTTTTCCTACAGGTACAATTTCTGCATCATATAGTAAAATATCTGCAGCCATTAACATAGGGTAAGTGAAGAGGCCAGAATTTACATCCGCTAGTCGATCAGCTTTATCTTTAAAACTGTGTGCTAGCGTTAATCTTTGATAAGGAAAGAAACAACTTAGATACCATGTTAGTTCAGTTACTTCTGGAACATCACTTTGTCTATAGAATACTGTTTTATTTATATTTAATCCACAAGCTAGCCAAGTTGCAGCAGTACTGTAAGTATTTTCTCTCAACTCATTACCATCTTTAATTTGAGTGAGAGAGTGCATATCAGCAATAAATAAGAAAGCTTCATTTTTTGGGTCATTAGACATTTCTATAGCAGGTAAAATAGCCCCTAAGAGGTTTCCTAAATGAGGTGTTCCTGTGCTCTGTACACCTGTTAATATTCTAGACATTGTTCTAAATTTGTTAAAACAAAAATACAGTTTTCAATATAAACTCAATCAAACAAAAGAATATTACTACATTCGTTATTATGAATTTATTAAAAATACCTTTTTTATTAATTTGGAGGCTTTGGTTTTACATTTTAATAATTTGTACGATTTTATTAATGGCTCCTTTTTTATTTGTTTTAACAATAAAAGAGAGTTACTATCCAACTTTTTGGAAATTGATACGTGGATGGGCTCATGTCTTGGTATATGGAATGGGTTTTAGAATTGATAAACAAATAGATGAGGCTCTTGATAGAGAGAAGAGTTATATGTTTTGCCCAAATCATGCTTCGTTGATGGATCCTTTTGTATTGATAGTTTTAAGTAAAAATCCGATTGTATTTGTTGGGAAAAAGGAATTAGTAAAAATTCCTATTTTTGGATTCTTCTATAGGCGTTCTGTAATTATGGTAGATAGAAGTAGTCCAGAAAGTAGAAAAAGAGTTTTTGCAATGGCAAAAAAGAGACTTCAAGGTGGAACTAGTATTGGAATTTTCCCTGAAGGCTTAGTTCCAACGGAAGATGTTATTCTAGCACCATTTAAAAACGGGGCATTTAGTCTGGCAATACAACATCAAATTCCAATAGTTCCACAGAGCTATTATGATTGTAAAAGATTATTTTCTTGGGATTTTTTAAAAGGAGGAATAGGAACTTTTAGAATTCGTCAGCACCAATTCATAGAAACAAAAGGATTACAACTTGAAGATACTGAAAAACTAAAAGAAAAAACATTTCAAGTTCTATACAATGAGTTATCATCTGATTCGTTGTACATGAAAGACACTAAAAGAACTAAATGAAAGAAGAAATAAACCCCCAATATTCTAAAAGTGAAGAAAAATTAAATGTACTAACGCATGCTTTTGGACTCCTATTAAGCATCATTGGGTTGCCTTTTTTAGTTTTAAAATCATTTCATTACGATGGATTTTGGAAACCAATGAGTATTGTCATTTATGGAGCAAGTTTAATTGTGTTATATGCTGCATCAACTTTTTACCATGCTTCTAAAGACCTTAAGTTAAGGAGGAAGTTAAATATTTTTGATCATACTGCCATTTATGTTTTAATTGCGGGAACTTATACACCATATACACTTATTGTATTGGAAGGAACATTAGGCTGGTTTATTTTTGGGTTTACTTGGGTTTTTGCATTTATAGGAATTGTTTTGAAACTTTTTTATACTGGACGGTTTGACAAACTTTCTACAATGATGTATGTCTTAATGGGATGGCAGATTGTATTAGTTATAAAACCACTTATGAATAACCTTTCCTCTGAAGGACTTCAACTACTATTTGCAGGGGGTATTTCTTATACCTTAGGGGCTATAATTTATAGCACAAAAAAAATCCATTATAACCATGCGATCTTTCATGTATTTGTCTTGTTTGGAAGTTTATTTCATTTTTTCAGTATTTATTATTTTGTCTAAATGATAAAATAAAAGAGTTTTTTTGTTTTTATTAGAATTTTTTATAGAATAATCTTATTTATTAATAAATAAAAGTTATATTTGTAGAGTCCTAGAGTGATATATTGTGTTAAAGCAATGTTAACTTTAGGTAAATAAATCTTATTTTAGGGGGTAGATTTATTAAATTTCCTCGAACTGAAAAGTTCGAGGTTTTTTTATATCCAATTTTTAAATGGATTTTTATTTAAACTTGAATTATAGTATTTCTCTACTCCAGTAACCTCAATTCCAAGATAATCAGGCTTTAAAAAAATTTCATTTTTATTTTCTAGTTCTATTTCTGCAATTAGTAGCCCTTCATTGTTTCCTAAAAATTCATCAACCTCAAAAACATGTTTCCCTAATTTATGATAATACCTATTTTTTTCTATAACACCTTTTTCACAAAGACCTATTAATTCTTTAGCATCTTCTAATAGAATTTTTTTTTCCCATTCAAACCTTGTCGTACCACTTTTATCTGAAATACCTTTAATAGTCAAGAAAGCATCCTTATCAATAATTCGAACTCTAACAACTCTTTTTTTATTAGAGTTCAAATATCCTTGTTTAATATATTTCTTGTCGTAACAAGCATTTTTGAATTCGTTATTTTTAAGTAAAAACTTTCTTTCAATTTCTTTATTCATTTTTGTGATTGTTTGCACTAATGTAATGGATTTATCGTTATTGTTAGAAGAAATAAATATATTTGATATCAATTCACTTACATGTACAAAACACTTTTGATTTTCTTAATTTTCTCAACCTCTTCTGTAGTTGCTCAGTCAGATTACAGTGATGCTTGGGAGGATTTTTATTCCTACAATAATGTGAAAGATTTTGTTAAAGTAGAAAACATGTTATATGCATTATCTGACAATGCAATTTTTACCTATGATTTCATCACTCAAGAGACCGAAAAACTATCTTCTGTACAAGGATTGTCTGGCGAAACTACCTCAGCAATTCATTATAGTGTTGAAACCGATAGATTAGTCATTGGTTATGAAAATGGGTTATTAGAAGTTGTAGATTCTGATGGTAGCATAACAATTTCTGCAGACATCGTAAGCTTTAATCAAACTGGTGAGAAAAGCATCAATGATATTTTTGAATATCAAGAAAAACTTTATGTATCAACATCATTCGCTATTGTTGAATATGACATTACTGAATTAGAATTTGGAGATACCTTTTTTATAGGTAATAATTCTACTGATGTAAGTATTAATGAAATAGCTGTTTTCAACGATCGAATTTATGCAGCTACAGAAAACGGTATTTTTTATGCAGACTCAAATAATCCTAATTTAATTGATTTTAATAATTGGAATACAATAACATTAGCAAATAATAATTTTAAAAACATTACAGTTTTTAATAATAAACTTTACACTATATTAAATTCTCAATTGTATGAAGTAAATGAAATGAATGAACTAGAGTTTATTACAGATTTTTCTTCAACTGTTACAGGCTTAAAAGAATCTTCAACAAATCTTTCAGTAGCCTTTGATAGTTCTGTAATTGTGTATGATACTCAATTAATTCAAACTTTTCAAAATAGTGCCGACAGTGATTTTGATTATACTTTAAACACTGCATTTGTAGAAAACAATCAGCTCTTTTTAGCGACAAACCAATTTGGTGTTTTATCGTCAACTTCATTAGAAGTTATTGCTTTTTCAGAAATTCATCCTGAAGGGCCGGTATCAAATGATGTTTTTTCTGTAACAGCTAATAATAACCATTTGTGGGCAGTGTATGGTGGATATACAACAACAATGGCTCCTATTCAACCAAACTTAGGGTACAGCCATTATGATGGTGAAAACTGGTATACAGAGGAGAATATAGCGGAAAATTCTTTTCCAGGACTTGTTGATGTTTCACTAGATCCAACAGATGAAAATAAGGCATATATCAGTAGTTTCGGTTTTACTAATCGAATTAACACCTATAAAACTGGAGGATTATTTGTTGTTCAAAACAATGAAGTTACTAATTTTTATAATAATTTAAACAGCCCGTTAGAGGATATTTTACCGACAAACCCTAGCAATGTCACCATAAGAATTTCTGGATCTACATTTGACGCTCAAGGAAATTTATGGCTAGCTAATCTTGGTAGAAATAATGAGTTAAAAAAATTTTCAAATGGTTCTTGGTCAGAATTTAATATCAGTGCAGGAAAACCAAATGCCTCATTTGGACTATCAGAAATAGTAACTGATAGATATAACACTGTTTGGATAGGTACACGGGGAGATGGAGTTATAGCATTTAATGAAAATGGAAATAGAGTTAGAGGATTAACAGCTACACCAACCCAAGGTAGTTTGCCAAATTTAAGAGTGTTAAGTTTAGCGTCAGATGCTGACAATAGAATTTGGATTGGGACCATTTCTGGTTTAGTAGTTTTTAATAATGCATCAGGTATTTTTGATGCTGATGTATTAGATGCGCAACCTATTATTATTTTAGATGATGGAACACCAAGAAAATTATTAGGTGATGAAGTTGTAAATACCATAGCTGTTGATGGGGCCAATAATAAATGGTTTGGAACTGCTAATGGAGGGGTTACCTATACAAATCCAAATGGTCAAACTACGATTGCTAATTTTAGTTCACAAAATTCTCCTTTACCATCAGATAGAATTGTAAAAATTGCAGTTGACAAAGAAACAGGGAAAGTTTTTTTTGCTACTGATAAAGGAATTGTTGCATACAAAAGTAATGTGGCTCCATTTGGAGATTCTTTAGGAGAAGTATATGCATATCCAAATCCAGTTAGAAAATTTCACAATACAGTAACCATAGATGGAAGAAATGGCACTAATTTACCAAAAGGGACCAATGTAAAAATTTTGGATGTTGCTGGTAATTTAGTCTATGAGACCAATGTAATAGAAGGAGAACAATTACAAGGAGGAAAAGTAATATGGGATAAAACTAATTTGGCAGGAAACTATGTAGCTTCCGGAATCTATATTGTTCTTCTAGCAAATGAAGATGCAACAGAAACATCTACTACAAAAATAGCAATCATTAATTAATGGCAATTATATCTACGAAAGCGATTGTTATTAGTGCTATTAAATACAGTGATTCCAGTTTAATTGTAAGGCTATATACTAAAGAAGTAGGATTGGTTTCTTACTTATTAAAAGGAATATTAAAGTCAAAAAAAGGAAAGCTAAGAACTGCTTACTTTCAGCCTTTAACACAGCTTTCAATTATATCCAGTCATCAAGAAAAAAGAAACTTACAATTACTAAAAGAAGCACAAGTAATTCATGTGTATGAATCTATTCATACCTCTATTGTAAAACAATCCATCGTATTGTTTTTATCAGAAATATTAACTAGTGCAATTCAAGAAGAAGAGAATAATACGTTGTTATATGAGTATCTAGAAAGTTCTCTTATTTGGTTTGATTCTCATGAACAAATATCCAATTTTCACCTATTATTTTTATTAAACTTAACTAAGTTTTTAGGGTTTTACCCAGATGTTTCTCAATCTAATAAAAATGGCTTTCATTTAAGAGAAGGGTTTTTTACTGATGACCTTCAAAACAAAGAAGTTATTAAAGGAACTGAAATAAATCAGTTTAAAAAGCTGTTAGGCATAAATTTTGATAGAATTGAACATATGAACTTTTCAAAAACCGAAAGACAAAGGCTGTTACAGATATTAATTCGATATTTTGAATTACATTTGGGCGGATTTAGAATCCCTAAATCTTTAGCAGTTTTAGAAACAGTATTTAGTAAATGAGAACTATAGGATATTTAATACTTTTTTTGATATCATTTTCGTCTTTTGCCCAAGATGTAAAAGTTGTGGATAAAGAAACTGGAAAGCCCATTAATAATGTTACTGTTTTTACCGAAAAGGTCTATTTTAATTCTTCGACCAATTCCAAAGGGATTGTAGACATATCCCTTGTAAAAAAGAAAGATGTTTTGTTTTTCTCTCACATTTCTTATGCTTTAAAAAGCTTTCAAAAAGCAACAATAAAAAATAACAAATTTACGGTATACTTAACCAAACAATCTGAACAATTAGATGAGGTAGTTTTGTCAGTGTTTAAAGGTGATGCAAAGACAAATAGAGTTGCCGAAAGAGTTGCTGTTATAACAGCCAAAGAAATTGAAAAATTATCTCCACAAACATCTGCAGATTTATTAGCTGCTATTCCTGGTATTAAGGTTCAAAAATCTCAAATGGGGGGTGGAAGTCCAGTTATTAGAGGAATGGAATCAAATAGAGTTTTGCTAGTGATAGACGGAGTTAGAATGAACAATGCTATTTATAGAAAAGGACATTTACAAAACGCCATTACCGTTGCTCCAAATCAATTAGATAAAACAGAAATTGTTTTTGGTCCATCATCAGTTATTTATGGATCAGATGCTTTAGGTGGTGTTATTCATTATTATACTAAAACACCAAAACTATCAGAAAATACTAAAGTCACAACTAGCTTTTTCAATCGATTTTCTTCTATCAATAATGAAATCACAAACAACGCTTCAGTAGAAATAGGTACTAAAAAATGGGCGTCATTTATTAGTGTTTCTTACAGTGATTTTGGAGATTTAAAAATGGGGAAAAATCGTTCTCATGGATTCAATGATTGGGGAAAAGTCTTTGAATTTTCAGAAAACTCAACTAATTTTTATGCTGCAACAGCAACCGTAAATTCAGATGAAAGTATACAACGAAACACAGGCTATAACCAAACAGATCTATTACAGAAGTTTTTCATTCCTTTATCAAGCAAAACAGATTTAAAACTCAATTTTCAATACTCTACTTCTTCAGATATTCCAAGATTTGATAGATTAGATGAGAAATCTGGAGAGACTTTAAAGTTTGCAGAATGGTATTACGGCCCTCAAAAAAGATTATTAATTTCACCTCAATTAAACATCAACCCAAAAAAATATTGGCTAGACAAAGGAACATTTACATTAGCATACCAAAATATCAAAGAGTCTAGAATTCAAAGAAGATTAGCAAGTTTAGAAAGATCATACAGAGAAGAGATCGTGGATATTTTTAGTATTAATGGAGATTTTATGGTTCCAGTAGCTAAAAATGAAAATAGAACTTTTACCTATGGTTTTGAATTTTTATACAATGATGTTTCTTCAGATGCTTTTGGAAGAACTTTAGATATTTCAGGAAATGAGATTATTGGATTTTCAGATAATTTTACAGTTCAATCTCGTTATCCGGACGGTGGTAGTAGTTATGTAAGTTCAGCGGCATATCTAGGATATAGACAAGATTTAAACTCTAAATCAACCTTAAATACAGGGGTGCGCTTTACTCGAACAAATTTGAAAGCCTCTTGGATAGATCAAACCATAATTCTATTACCTGAAACAAATATCAAATTAGATAACTCTGCTTTTACTGCAACTGTGGGATATGTTTACAAACCTACCAAAAATTTACAGTTAAATACCGTCATATCGTCGGGATTTAGATCTCCTAATATTGATGATGTAGGGAGAATTAGAGAGAAATCTGGAAATATTACTGTGCCAAACATATATTTAAAACCCGAGTTTGTATATAGTGCAGAAATAGGAATACAAAAATATTTTAATGATAGAAAGTTTAGAATTGGTTTTAATACTTATTATACCTTGTTAGAGCATTATATTATTAGGGATGATTTTTCTATGTATGGAGCTGCATCAAATGCAGGTCAGTTATTATATGATGATGAACTAGGTAATATAGTTGCTAATCAAAATAGAGGAAATGCTTTCATACATGGTTATACAGCAAGTTATCAAGGTAAATTATCTGAGTATTTTACCACAAATGGTTTTGTAACCTATACCAAAGGAAGAACGTATGATTCTGACGAACCGTTATCTTCAATCCCACCTTTGTTTGGTCAGTTTAATATAAATTATACCAATAAAAAACTCCAGATTGGAACAAGCCTTCGATTTAATAGTAAAAAAGAAATCTCTGATTTTAATTTCACTGAAGGAATAGACAACCATGATTTAACACCTATTGTTAATGAAAACGCAGTAGAAGACGTGAATAAATATTTTGGATCACCAAGCTGGGTAACATTTGGCTTTAATAGTAGTTTTGCATTTAATGAGAATTGGAAATTACAAGGAGTGATTAGTAATTTATTTGACCAACATTTTAGAGAATTTGCTTCCGGAATATCTGCTCCTGGAAGAAATTTTTCTTTTTCTTTAATTACCGTTTTTTAGTCTTTCTATTTCCTTCATCATCAAAGTTTTTACTCAACTCTTTTTCTGTACTAATTACGGCAATAAGTAATGTAAAAATCATAAAAGCCATCGAAAACCAAGAATTCATTAAAGCTTCATTAATAAAGGTCAATGCTAATGCTGCTATAAAACCAACTCCTGCATATTTAAGTAATGTAATACCAAATAAACTATTTGCAAAACTCCAAATATCATTGTTTTGCATAGTTCTATGAGTTCTATATCCATAAATGCTATTTATTTTTTTTGGAGGAAAAAAATAGAAAATAATACTTAGAAAGAAAATCAATCCGTTTACACTTAAGACATATATAAAAGCATCCATATTAGTTCTTTTTTATTGGTCTTAATAATCCTTCTTGAGCAACTGTAGCAACTAATTTACCATCTCTTGTGAAAATATTACCAGTAGCCAAACCCCTCGCTCCTGAAGTACTTGGTGAGACTGCAGAAAACAACATCCAATCATCAAAATCAAAATCTCGAAAGAACCACATAGAGTGGTCTAGGCTTGCCATTTGAGTATTTCCTATATTGGCTTTACTAGCATTGGGTTTTAATGCTGCGTTTAAGATATTATAATCTGAGATATAGGTTAATATCTGATGCTTTAATGCCAATTTTAAATTTGAAGTATTTCCTTTTAATTTAAACCAAATATCTTCTACAGCAGGTAAATCTTTTTTCTCTAATGGGTTTGCTATATGAACCGGTTTAAAATCTATAGGCCTTTCAATACTTAAAAAATCTTTCATTTTGGCAGGCAGAAAATTACCATACTGCGCTAGTAGTTCACTCCAGCTTAAAAGTTGTTCAGGTTGTTTTATACCTGTCTTTATAGCTTCTTGATGTTCATGTCCTTCTTCTTTTTTATGAAATGAAGCAGCTAAAATAAAAATAGTATTATTTTTTTGGATGGCAGTGACTCTTCTGGTAGAAAAACTCCCGCCATTTCTCATCTCAGTAACTTTATAAGTAATAGGGATTGTTAAATCACCAGCAAGTAAAAAATACGAATGTAATGAGTGAACAAATCGATCTTCAGGAATTGTTTTATAGGCTGCATGTAGTGCTTGTGCTAATACTTGCCCTCCAAAAACTCTTGAATTTCCTATGGTTTTACTAATACCAGAATAGGTAAGAGTATCTTTTTGGTCTAAGGTTAAAATATGTATTAAGTCTTCAATTGTTTTCATGAATTTTTTGATTCAATTTTAAATGGAAATTTTTGATGAAACTCTGTAGGCTGAATCTTTAGCAAAAATAATTTTAAAAATTTATTTGTGATAGATTTTTTATGTCTAATATATACTGTTAAATGTTCTGGAGTAGCCCCTACAGAACTTTTAATTTCACTAGCTGTTCTTCCAAAGTTTAGCGTAGTTATTTTTTTTGTGATTGCGATATCAATATAATCATATAGCATTCTTTGATAAATAGCATAGGATCTGTTTAACTCATAATCTATTCCAACAAAATGAGCATCTAATTTATTTTCATTCAACATACCAGACATAAAACCTACCATTTTATGATCTAACCAATATGATTTTAAAAGATAAATATCTCCTAATTTTTCTTTTAAACTTTTATAGGTTGCCAGATTAAACGCTCCTAAATTAAAATCTGCTTTTGAAGCCACTCTTTTGTATAATTCTGTCATTTCTTTAACTTGTTCATCAAAGTTTTCAACAGTAATTTCTTTTACGAGTAAGTTGCGGCTTAGTTTTAGTGCTTTTTTTGCCTTAACTCTAAATTTTGTTTTCAAAGAAGTTAAATAATGGTCAAAATTTTGCCAATTTTCATGAATTGTTAATTTCATATTAGGCTCTACATTAAAAGAATAATATCCCAAACTAATTAACTCGTTGCTAATTGATAAGGATGTAGACACAAAATCTTTCATGATAAAAATATCAATTGGCCTCTCTTTATAATTTTTTTCTGTGTGTTTTAAGATAGCTTTTGCTAATTTTCTTAAAACAGTTTTTTTGTTTTGATCATTTTTAATGAAAATTCCATGCTCACCACTCACAAAAGAATTTCCGCAACTTAATATTTGCAATGGCTTTTCACTAGGAATAATTTTAAATTTTCTTGCTAGATAAGTTGCTCTTTTTACTAGAGTACTTAAATCATTTTCTATAGCATCTAGATGAAATGTTATGATTTGAACACTAGCAAAAGCAATTGCCTTTTGTTTAGTATCTGTTAAAACAACATAAAAAAAAGTAAGGTGATCATTGTTTTTTTCTAACGCATCTAAATATTCCGATGAAAAATACACATTAGAAGAGCAGTCTAAATCATCCCAAATTTTTTTAGGAATTTCGCTTATATAATGATATATAAATGTGTTATTTGATACAGAATTAGAACTCAAAAGATTTTTTTTTATGCCCTAAAGATACTTAATGTAGAATCTTAAAAGTAAAATTACATTTTATTAAATAATGAAAACATTATTTTTTATTTATTCTAAATAAATTTTAAATTTGCAATAGATTTTATGTCAATGATTATATTTTATAAACAACAGCCAATATTAAAACAGCAATAAAGCTTAAGTTGTAATTCAGTTTGTACTTCTAACTGTATAAAACCAAAAAACAAATGCTGTTTTAAATATAAAAAAAAAGGCATCAACTGCAAGCGATGCCCTTCTATAGTATTAAAAATTGCTTCCTGATTTGTACAAAAACAAAAATAGGGTAAAATCTATTCTTAATTATTTAAAAGCATTTAAGCCAGTAATGTCTAGTCCTGTAATTAATAAATGAATATCATGAGTTCCTTCGTAGGTGATAACACTTTCTAAATTCATGGAGTGTCGCATGATAGAATATTCTCCACTAATTCCCATACCACCTAGTATTTGCCTTGCTTCTCTGGCGATATTAATTGCCATGTCTACATTATTTCTTTTTGCCATAGAAATCTGTGCGGTGGTTGCTTTACCTTCATTACGTAATACCCCTAAACGCCAAGTTAATAATTGTGCTTTGGTAATTTCGGTAATCATTTCAGCTAATTTTTTTTGCTGTAATTGAAACTGACCAATAGGTTTTCCAAACTGTATACGTTCTTTACTATACCGCAGTGCAGTATCATAACAATCCATGGCAGCTCCTATAGCTCCCCAGGCTATCCCAAAACGAGCAGAATCTAAACATCCTAACGGAGCACCAAGTCCAGATTTATTTGGTAATAAATTTTCTTTTGGAACTTTTACATTATCAAAGATTAATTCACCAGTAGATGAGGCTCTTAAAGACCATTTGTTGTGGGTTTCTGGAGTAGAAAAACCTTCCATACCACGCTCTACAACAAGTCCGTGAATTCTTCCTTCTTCACTTTTAGCCCATACAACAGCAACTTGTGCTAGGGGTGCATTAGAAATCCACATTTTTGCACCATTTAAAAGATAATGATCTCCCATATCTTTAAAATTAGTTGTCATTCCTCCAGGGTTTGATCCATGATCAGGTTCGGTTAATCCAAAACAACCCATCCATTCACCAGAAGCTAATTTTGGTAAATATTTTTGTCTTTGCGCTTCACTTCCATATTTCCATATTGGATACATTACTAAAGATGATTGAACAGATGCTGTAGATCTTACACCAGAGTCACCTCTTTCTATCTCTTGCATGATTAAACCATAAGAAATTTGATCTAAGCCTGCACCTCCATATTCTTCTGGAATGTAAGGACCAAATGCGCCTATATCTGCTAAGCCTTTAATAATTTGTGTTGGAAATTCAGCATTTTGAGCATATTCTTCAATAATTGGAGATACATCTCTTTTTACCCACTCTCTGGCAGCTTCTCTAACTAACTTGTGTTCTTCAGTTAGTAAATCATCTATTTGATAGTAATCAGGTGCTTGAAATAAATCTGGTTTCATGTTCTTTGATTTGTTTAGAGATTTCAAATTTAAAGAATAGATGTTAATTTAGACAGGTTTTAAAATATATTTTTAACGGTTTAAAAATTTCGAAAGTAATAGATGAAAATGATGGACACCTTTTTCTCGTGTAGGTGAAAATCGCCCTGCTTTATAAAATGAAGAACGAACTCCTTTTTGAACATTTTCAACCACAATTTCATCCTCTTTTTCTACTTTTTCAAGATTGCTACCTGCACCTTTGTCTAACTTGGAAGAATCCAAGACATAGCTAATAAAAGAAACCTTAGTTTTATTAATACCTTGGGGTTTTACAATATTAACAGACAGTCCCCAGGGATAAAAGTTAAACATCATGTTTGGGAAAACCCAATAATAATAGGCAGCAACTTTTTTCCCATAATCTATGTGATTATAAGGGAATTCAAAGACTTCTGTAGCTTCATCAGAATAGCCAATTTGTAAATTACAATGCGTATAAATAATTGTTTCATAGCTACCATAATCTAAAACCTCATTCAAGCTTTCGTGAACAAAAGGTACATGAAAGCCTTCTAAATAATTATCACAATAAAGGGCCCAATTAGCATCTATCAAGAAATTTTTTTGCAATGTTTCATCTAGCTTAAATTCATCAATAGGCAAAAAGCCTATTCGTTCTTTCATGACATTAATTACTTCTTGGAAATCAAAACTAGGATTTAGTCCTGCAAATAAAAAATCGCCCCATTTTTTAATCGGAAATGTATGAAGATTATCACACGGCCTAGGGAAGTTTTCTGCATCATTAAACTCTGGCATAAATTCAAACTTTCCCTGTAAGTTAAATCTTCTTCCATGATAAGAGCACGTAAGTTTTTTAGAGTATCCCGATTTTAATGCTACTACATTTCCTCTATGGGTACAAACATTTGTGAGGCAATTAATACTACCTTCTTTGTCTTTGGTTAGTAACATTGGCTCGGTTAAAAAACCATCTAATAATATAAAAGGATATACAGATTGTGGTCGATTGACAAGGTTTTTATCACCAATCCATTGCCAAGAATTTAAAAAAACTTTTTCTTTTATTGTTTCAAAAATAACAGGATCCTTGTAAAAAGTAGCAGGAAGCGTTTCTGCTTTCGTAATGTCTGGATTGATCTTAAAGCTCATTTTTAGTTGTTAAATTAAATTGTATCTTTCAAGAATTTGATTTTAAAATTACATAAATTAAATGATTTCTGGTAACAAAAAAATAGGTTTGATAACAACTACGTCTTTGGTTGTTGGGAATATGATTGGTGCAGGAATATTTATTCTGCCAGCTTCTTTATCGGCTTATGGTAGTATTAGTTTATTAGGGTGGATTTTTACAGCTTTAGGAGCCATTATTTTAGCTAAAATATTTAGTAATTTAAGTAAGATTATTGTTAATAAAAGTGGAGGACCCTACATATATTCTAAAGAAGGTTTTGGAGATTTTATAGGTTTTTTAGTTGCATGGGGTTATTGGATTTCTATTTGGATTAGTAATGCAGCTATAGCCATTGCCATTATAGGAGCCTTGAGTTTCTTTTTTCCAATTCTTGAAACAAATTCATTATTAGCTGTTAGCATTGGATTGTCTATGATTTGGTTTTTTACGTGGATTAACTCTAAAGGAGTTAGCACATCTGGAAAAATTCAGGTCATCACCACTATTTTAAAAGTACTCCCATTGGTTTTTATAATTGTTTTTGGTGTCTTCTTTTTTAGTTTAGACAATTTCCCAAAATTTAATATGACAGAAGAAAGTGATTTTACAACATTTTCATTAGTAGCAGCTTTAACATTATATGCTTTTTTAGGTTTAGAATCTGCAAGTATTCCTGCAGAAAATATAAAAAATCCAGAAAAAATTGTGCCAAAAGCAACCATGTTTGGAACTATTATTACCACTAGTATTTACATTTTAGGAACCATTGTTTTATTCGGAATTTTACCCACAGAAACCTTACAAAATTCTCCAGCTCCATTTGCTGAAGCAGGAGAAATAATTGGAGGTAAATATGCTGGTTATTTTGTTGCTGCAGGAGCTGTAATTTCTGGAATGGGAGCATTAAATGGCTGGATTTTAATTCTAGCTCAGATTCCTATGGCTGCAGCAAAAGATGCCATGTTTCCAAAAATTTTTAAGAAAGAGAATAAAAAAGGAGCTCCAGTTTTAGGACTCATCATAGGAAGTTTACTGAGTTCTATTGTTATGCTGATGAATTTTTCGGATAGTCTTGTAACCCAATTTACTTTTATGGTAAATCTAACGGTCTTGGCCTGTTTGGTACCCTATGTATTTGTGTCTGCTGCCTATATTATTATTCTTATTCAAAAACATACACACATTAATAGTGTTGTAAAAACAGTTGTTTTGGGTCTTTTAGGATTTCTATATTCTTTGTGGGCTATTTACGGTTCAACTCCAGAAGTTGTATTCTATGGATTTTTATTATTATTGCTAGGAATTCCATTTTATGTTTTAATGCAATGGAATAAATCTAAAGAAAAATGAAAGAAACACATCATTCAGAATATTTAAAATTAGCTTCTGTATACATAAAATCTGCAGAGAATTCATTCCGCTCAGAAAAACAGCTGTCTGAGCAATGGCAAGAATTACAGTTTCTTTCAAAGCCAAATTTTGAGCAATCCTTGAAAGAATATAATTCGTTTCATTTATATTTTACAAATAAAAATATAGAAACACGTTTCTTTCCCGTGGATGAAAAAACATGGATAGATTCTATATATTGCAGAGATGCCTCCATTGCTACAGATTTTGGAATGATTATTTGTAATATGGGTAAAAAAAGAAGAGTATATGAACCTAAAGCGCAGTTAGAAGCCTATCAACAAAACACTCTTGAAATATTAGGAGAGATTACCTTTCCGGGAACTTTAGAGGGTGGAGATGTTGCTTGGCTAGACCAAAATACATTAGCTGTAGGCCATACGTACAGAACAAATGAAGCAGGAATAGATCAATTAAAAGCATTATTACATCCAAAAGGAATAGAAGTTGTTGTTGTTGAACTTCCCCACTACAAAGGAAAAGAAGATGTTTTCCATTTGATGTCAATTCTAAGTCCAGTTGATAAAAATTTAGCAGTTGTCTATTCCCCTTTAATGCCCATAAAATTTAGAAATGAATTGTTGGGTAGAGGTTTTCAATTGATAGAAGTTCCTGAAGAAGAATTTGAATCTATGGGCTGCAACGTTTTGGCTGTTTCTCCTAGAGATTGTTTGATGGTAGATGGTAATCCAATTACAAAAAAATTACTTGAAGAGGCAGGCTGCCAAGTTATTGCATACAAAGGGAACGAGATTAGCGTAAAAGGAGGTGGAGGCCCAACTTGTTTAACTCGTCCTATGAAAAGAACCCTCTAGCAAATTAGTTATTTTTTTCTGATTTGTAAATAGTTTCTAGGATATTCCTTTTAAAAAACCGTTTTCATTAAGTTTGTAGAGATGAACAATACACTAGGTAAAAAAGAAAGATTAAAAAGTCGCAAGCTCATTGGGAGACTTTTTGAAGAAGGAACATCTATCAAAAACTTTCCTTTTAGATTGGTGTATCTTTCAACAGAGATAACTTCAGTTTTTTCTGTTAAGGCATCATTTTCAGTTCCAAAAAGAAATTTCAAAAAAGCAGTTGATCGAAATAGGATTAAAAGATTGATTAGAGAAGCTTATCGATTAGAGAAAAAAAATGTATTCAAAGGATCAAATTTTCACTGTGCTTTTATGATTACCTTTATTGGTAAGAAAGAGCCAGTATTTCCTGATGTTCAAGAAAAAATTAAGGAACTTTTAAAATTATTTATTGAAACACAAACCAACAAAGAAGATGCGTAATCACACAATTAAAAAACAGGCAATAGTTGCTCTAGTTGTTGGAGTTATTTTTCTTTCTTTTTCATTTAAATCAAATTTCTTTGAAGTAGCAAAACAATTAGAAATTTATACGACTTTATTTAAAGAATTGAATATTTACTACGTAGATGAAATTAATCCTGCTGAATTTACCAATGAAGCCATAAAAAACACCTTAAAAGAATTAGATCCCTACACAAATTATTTCGACGAGCAAGAAGTTGAAGAAGCAAGAATTAGAAAAGAAGGAGAGTATGCAGGGATTGGTGTATCAGTTTTTTATGATAAAAGAGGAATTATATTAAATGAAATTTATGAGGGCTACGCAGCAGATAAAAAAGAATTAAAAGCAGGAGATATTATTACCAAAATAGGAAACCAATCTCTTCAAGATATGGATAGAGATCAACTTTCACAATTGTTGAAAGGTGCTACCAATGCTTCTTTAGATTTAGAGGTTTATAGACAGGGTGAAAAAATAACAGTTACGGTTTTTACAGAAAAAGTTGTTATAAACCCTGTGCCTTTTTATGATTTAATAGATAATGAAACAGGCTATATTATACTTACTAGATTTAATGAAAAATCCTCATCTGAAGTTAAAAAAGCATTCAATGCGTTAAAGAAGAGAGGAATGAAAAAATTAGTTTTTGATTTAAGAGGAAATCCCGGAGGATCTCTGGGAGAGGCAATTAATATTTCCAATTTTTTCTTACCAAAAGGCAGCACTATTGTATCTACAAAAGCAAAGGTTAAAAAGTGGAGTACTATTTACAGAGCATCAAACACCCCTTTAGATTTAGAAATCCCTTTAACTATCTTGGTTAATAATAAGTCTGCCTCAGCATCTGAGATAGTGGCTGGAGCCCTACAAGATTTTGATAGAGCGGTGATAATAGGAGAACGATCTTTTGGAAAAGGATTGGTTCAGAAATACATAAATCTCACCTACGGAACACAATTAAAACTTACCATTTCTAAATATTACACGCCTAGCGGAAGGTGTATACAGGAATTAGATTATGCTAACAGAGATAAAAATGGCAAAGTACCTAAATTTTCGGAAGGAAGTATCAGCTCCTTTAAAACAAAGAATGATAGAGTTGTTTTTGATGGAGGAGGAATTACACCAGATATATTAATTGGTTTTTCTAAAAGGAATGAAACCACGAATGAACTAATAAAATCAAGAGCAATTTTTAATTTTACTACTGATTATTTTTACAAAAATCCATCCATTAGTTCAGTTACTGATTTTTCACTTTCTTCATCAGATTTTAATAGCTTTCTTAACTATATTAAACTATCAGATACTGTTTTTGAAACCACTCAAGAGCGTCTATTTTTAGATGCGTATAAATCCTCAGAGGAGATTAAGTTCATTGACAAGGAATACCAACAAATAAAAATGAAATTACTTCAAGAAAAAATTTCTAAAATCTCAAAGAATCAAGATTTTTTATCTGAAATCATTAAAGATCAAATTTTAATCAGATACTACTACAAAAAAGGATCTTATGAGAACAAATTAAAAAATGACTCAGTGATTTTAGAAGCAGTAAAAATTCTTAAAAATAAAAATCAATATGCTAAGATCTTAAAAGGAGCTTAACTTTAGTCGAATTACCTATCTTTACAGCCTAAAAAGAGTATGTTGCAAACAAAACATAAACAAAGAACTAGAGCGCAAGAATCTACCAATGCTATTGAACGATTGTATATTTCTATGCGACATTTGTTCAGCAGGGGTTTTTACAAGCCAATGGGTATTTCAGGGGAAACTTTACGAAAATCATTGCTACTTCTTCGACCAGAAATTTATGGTTCTATTGCAGAAGAACGGGTAGAATTGAATGGATTGATTTATGTAATAGAGCGTTTGCCAGAAGGAATTGAAGAGTGTCAATTTATTAACCTGACAGCTGATGAGGGATACAATAAATCTCATTTTAAGATAATTATTCCTCCAAAGAGAAGAAGAAACTGCTATAGAATAGACAAAGATCAAATGAATATTGAGATTACCAGAGGTAGATCTGAAATCTATGATATTCTAACACATCTTACTTTTTTATTTATAGAATCTCATAAAATAAAAGAACGTGTTTTACTAAATTTAAATGGTGATGTTACCAGAGAATGGAAAAACTTAGAAGAGGTTGTTCTTCATCATAAAAACATATCTGAGGAAGAAAGAGAAATTACGAAGGTTCATCTAGCAAATGTTTTAGGAAGAACTTATGATGAGGTAGCAGATACATACAATGCTTTCTCTTCCAAAGAAAATCCGGATCGTTTCTTTCAAATTATTTATTGGTTAGGAAAATTAGCCATAACTGAAAGTTGTCATCATCAAAAAAGAACGGTCAATTTCAGCTCTGTACTAGGAGAAGGTATAGGTCATCATATATATGGAGAGATTTGGGCGAATAACATAAAAAAAGTATTAAAAGATAATCAACTTTTAGAAAGGCCAATTCATATTATAAGCGCAAATATGCACAGTGTTTTAAATACTATTTATGCTACTAGTTCGTTATCAAGTATAGCAAAAGATAAAGAAGGTTTTCAATTGTATGAATTATTGAGTAATAATGACAGTAAACCGCTTCAGAAAAAAGTAAAAGAATATGCTTCTGAAAATGGATTGATATATATAAAAGACACGTCTGGAACAAATATTAATGTTCAGGTGATAGATACCGAAAAAATAGATAGTAGTAAAATACAAATTAAAAAAGGAGATTTAAAAGATAAAGATCCAGTAATTATTGTGATGGATTATGCTTTTGGAGAGCAAGCCTATGAAACTATGGATGAATTGTTAAAACCATATAAAGAAAAGAAAAGCTCAACTCATTTAAATGTTGAATCTATTTCTATTATGGGGAAAGCAGGTATTTTAGAGGGAGGAAAAGGAGATATTATGATTCCTTCTGCACATATTTTTGAAGGGACAGCAGATAATTATCCGTTTACAAATGAATTATCTAAAGAAGATTTAGAAGGTTATGGAGTTGCTTCTTTTGATGGTGCGATGGTAACGGTTTTAGGAACATCTCTACAAAATAAAGATCTATTGAAGTTTTTTCATGATTCAACATGGAATGTTATCGGATTAGAAATGGAAGGAGCGCACTATCAAAAAGCCATTCAGGCAGCATCTAAGATTCGAGGAAATATATCAGAAGACGTAAAAGTACGGTATGCTTATTATGCATCTGACAATCCATTAGAGACAGGAGCTACTTTAGCGTCAGGTGGACTAGGAATGTCTGGAGTAACTCCAACATACGCCATTACACATAAAATACTTGAGCAAATTTTTAACAGTTAAAAGTATATTTTACAATAAAATTAATAAAAATGTCAAAAAATCAAAACAACAACGAAGAAGAGGTAGACTTAGGTTCTCTATTTGTAATTATTGGAAATGGAATTACAAAATTCTTTAATTTTATTGGAAGTTTTTTTAAAGGAATTTTTCACTTTTTAATTTCTATCTTATTATTTTTTAAATCTAATGTTATTAAGTTTGTAATTGCTGCGTTAATAGGAGGAGCGATAGGAGCTTATCTTGAAAGCTCTAAAGAAAACACATTTGGGTCTAATTTATTAGTGCAACCAAATTTTAATACTACAAGACAATTATATAAAAATATAAATTATTATAATGATCTTGTTAAGCAAGAAAATATAGAACTAATTGCCTCTCTTTTTGATATAGATACGATCAAAGCTAGAAAATTTAGAAAATTTGAAATAACCCCTGTCATAAATAATAATGACATCATTAATGGATACAATTCATTTATTTTAGCTTCCGATACATTAACAGTTCAGAGCTATGACTTTAAAGAATATGAAAGTAATTTCACAGATTATGATTTTAATATTCATGACATTGAAATAGAAGCTACAGTAAATGATGTTTTTAGTGGTTTAGAAAAAGTTATAATAAAAACGGTAGAGAGTAATCCTTTTTTCAATCGAATAAAAAGATTGACCAACGAAAACCTTAAAAGAACTGATTCGTTATACAAAGAAAATTTAAAAAATGTAGATTCAATTCGTCAGGTGTATCTGAAGGTTATGTTGGTTGAAGCAAAAAAAGAATCTGCAGGGACAAGCATTGATTTAGGTAGTACCAAAAAATCAACTAAAGAAATTGAGTTATTTGATACTGACCGAAATATAATGAAAGATTTAGAACTTAACTCTAGGTCCATTGCTCAAAAATCTGAAGTAATTAATATTGTTTCAAACTTTCAAACTATAGGATATGAAGTTAAAGGAATTACAAAGAATTTAATTCTCATACTAGCAATATTGTCAGTTTTATTAACATTATTTTTTATTCTATTATTCGATTTGAATAAGTACCTAAATAGATACAAAAAGTAATAAACGCTTTTACATGATAATTAAAGTTGAGGGTGTCTCTTTAAGGCTAATTTTTGTATTGATGTTTTTTTGCTAAGACAAAGTTATGAATAAAGAAAAAAAAATCATCGTAAAAAATTATGTTGCTTTACTTTTTATTCAAGGAGCAAATTTTATTTTACCACTTATAATACTTCCCTATTTGGTGAGAGTTTTAGGCTCTGAAAAATATGGACTTGTTATGATTGCTCAGTCTGTAGCCCTTTTTTTGACTATTGTTGTTGATTTTGGTTTTAATATTAGTGCAACAAAGGAAGTTGCCTCTATAAAAGATGATAAAGAAAAATTATCTCAATTTTATTGGAATATAGTATTTATAAAGTTTGTCTTGATAATTGTCACTTTTATTATACTTTTAGGAATGACTTATTTTATAGATAAATTCAAACTAGATCCTCTGGTTTACTTATTTAGTTTTGGATTGGTTATAGGTCAAGCAATTTTCCCAACTTGGTTTTTTCAAGGGATACAAAAAATGCAAGTAATAACAATTGTAACAGTTGGAGCAAAACTCTTTTTCACACTGTCTTTATTTTTTGTTGTTTTTGGTCCAGAGGATTATGTGTATGTCCCAATATTTAATGGTTTAGGTTTTATTATTTCTGGATTGTTTGGATTTATTTTTAGTTTACAATATGTTAAATTTATTTCACCTAAATTAATGCAAGTAAAAGAAATTATTAAAAGGAGCTCCAGTTTATTTTATTCAAATCTTGCAGTTAGTTTCTATACTTCAAGCAATACTATAATATTAGGTTTTTTTGCAGGTGACTCCATTGCAGGTATTTATTCTAGTATGGAAAAATTAATACTAGCAATAAAAAGTATGTACGCCCCGTTGTATCAAGCAATTTTTCCAAATTTATCATCAAAGCCTCCTAAACAAGTAAGGATTTTTATTGATAAAATAAGGATTCCAATAGGCATCTTTGGAGTTTTGATATCAACAATTATTTTCTTTGGTTCAAAAACAATATTAACTTTTGCATTTAATGACCCTATTATTACAAGCTACAGTATTGTATTTCAGTTTTTGGGATTAATTTCAATATTTTCTTCTTTAAATATGTTGTATGTAACCTTATATTTCCCCTCTATAAATCAATACAAGACAAGGATGAAAATTTTGATATCAGGAGGTTTTTTTAATTTAATTATTGCATTAATTTTAGTTCAGTTTTTCGCTATTTATGGTGTTGCTTTCTCTGCTGTAACAACAGAGCTATTTATTCTAATTTTATCGATGTATTACTACTATAAAAAAATAAATAAAAAAGTTGCTTATTGAAAAATTTAGTAATCATACAAACAGCAGTACCTGACTATAGGAAGGGTTTTTTTAATGCTATAGAAAATGCATTGGATGATCGTTTTGATTTATATGGTGGAGACTTCTACTTTGAAAACTCTGTAAAAAGCGATAGTATAATTTCAAAAAAAAGAATAAGAAATCATTTTATTTTTCATAATAAATTTCTGTTCCAAACAGGTATTTGGCATTTGTTATTTAAAGACATAATTTTAGTTTTAGAAATGAACCCTAGAATTTTATCTAACTGGATTTTTCTTATAATTAGAAAAATAATTAATAGAGAAACAGTGTTATGGGGTCATGCATGGCCAAGAAAAGGAGCATTTAGTAAGTCTGATAAGCTAAGAAACTTAATGAGACTCTTGGCAAGCAAAATAATAGTTTATACAAGACAACAGCAGTTTGAATTAAAAAGTAAAATGCCTAAAAAAATAATTTTGGCTGCTCCTAATGCTGTTTTCAGTTCGTTTAAGATGGAGTTTTCAACGACAAATAATAAATTTAATATAATTTATGTTGGACGTTTAACAAAATTAAAAAAAACTTTTTTTTTAGTAGAGTCTTTCGCTAAAGAAATTCACAGATACCCGTCTAAAACAAAATTAATTATAATAGGGGAAGGCGAAGAAAAAAATAAAATTAAAAACTATATTGTAAAGAATAAACTATCTCAGAGAATAGAATTACTTGGTCATATATCTAATAATGAAAAATTAAAAGATTTATATTTCACGTCTTTTTTTAGTGTTTCCCCAGGATATGTTGGTCTTTCTATTATTCAAAGTTTTGGATTTGGTGTTCCGATGTTAGTGTCAAGAAACGAAAATCACTCACCTGAAATAGAGGCTTTAAATATAAATGAAAATGGATTATTTTTTGAAACTAATCAAGAAGATAATTTTAATAATGTTCTGTTACAAGCATTCAAAGAAAGAGAGTATTGGACAGAAAAAAGTGTGCATATAGTTAAATCTTGTCAAAAGAATTATTCAACAGAATCTATGGCTGAAACATTTATAAAATTAGCAAAAAATGAATCTTAAAGGGGTTTTACTTACTTTTTATATTGCTATTACTGCCTTTATGTTTATTAATTTAGAGGTATCTATTCCTCTTTGGTCTTCGTTTTTTTTGACTGCAATTATTTTATTTTCGATCACAGCATATCATTTGTTTTATGAAAAAGGATACTCTCCATTTTTATCCTCTTTTATCGTTTTTACTTTCTTGTTCTTTCTTGCAGCACCAATAGCACAAATAAATTCTTTTGAAAGTTTTGAAACTGCTTGGTTTTCAAATAATTTTCCATTTAGAGAAAGCACAATAATATACACCAATATCCTTATTAATATTTTTAATACGGTGTTTATAATCAGCTATATTCTATTTAAACAAAAGATTTTAAATAATATTAAGATTGTAAAAGAAGAAAACAATGCTCTTTTACCACTAACAATTTTAGTGATTTTAGGCATAAGTATTATAATATTTATTGCAAGTTATAATTTTTTAAAAGTAGAGTTTTCTAGACCAGCCTGGTTAAAATCTGATACATCAGTAATGAGTATTTTAATATGGAAAAAAGTATTATTCATGATCCCTTTTGCTGGGATAATTCTTTGTTTTAAATATTTAATAAAACGCCCTATTAATAAATCAAATTTTATTAATGTAATACTATTTCTTAGTATTCTGATTGGTCTTTTTTTCTGGTTTAAAAATCCTTTCACTGAAAAAAGAAATGCTTTAGGACCAATTTTTTTATCTTTAATTTTCTTATGCTACCCAAGGGTTCTTAAAAGTAATGTTAAAACGCTATCTTTTCTTTTCTTTTCCATGATTATAGCTTTTCCATTATTGGCGATGTTAACACATAGTGATGCTTCATTTTCACAGATTTACAATAATCCTTCAATCATATTAGATCAAATGAAAGGTGGAGGAATAGTTGCTGCTTTTAATACACTAAACTATGATGCGTTTTCAAATATTGGAGTTACTGTTGATTATGTTAATAAATATGGTTTTTCATATGGATATCAATTTTTAGGAGGATTGTTCTTTTTTATTCCTAGAATTATTTGGATCAATAAGCCGTTTTCTACGGGTCAAGTTATTGGGGAGCATTTAATAGATGATTATGGGTTTGGTTTCAGTAATTTATCTAATTCCTTAGTTTCTGAAAGTTTTATTAATTTTGGTGTTATTGGAGTTATAATTATACCAATCATATTGGCTATTGTAATAATTCATATGATTAGATGGTTGAAAAGTGATAATTATTTAAAAAAAATAATGGCCTTTTATTTTGCCATGCATCTTATTTTTCTTCTAAGAGGTGATTTTTCAAATGGATTTACTTACTTTATAGGCCCCCTTATAGCAGTAGTTTATTTTCCTAAAATTATTGAACGTATCATTAAAGAATCATTAATTTTCTCAAAACATGAAATCAATAAAATCACTAAATAAATTTGATATAGTTTGTTTTTTTTTGGCATTATTATTTGCTCTTATTTTATTGCCAAGTAATCTTAAATCTATAGGAATTTTATTATTTGGAATTTCAGTTTTACTATTAACTTTTAATAGAAAGAAATACTTTAACACGAGTTTTTTTTTATTAAATACGCTATTTTTCTTCGGAATAATTTTTACATTGTTTTACACCTCAAACTATGCGTATGCAACTCGGAAATTACTAACTATGTCTTCTTTGCTAGTTTTTCCTTTTTTGTTTTCACTATTTAACTCTGCAGACAGAAAAAAAATTTCAAAGAATAAGAACTTATTTTTATCAATATATATAGTAAGTGTTTTCCTCTTTAACACTGTAATATTTTTGTGGTTCTATTTAACACACTATAGTTTTAGCGATATTGTTTACCACTTTCACAGAGTTATTATGGTAGATTTAGGCAAATTTGGAATACATCCAATTTACTTGTCAATACATTGTTGTTTAGCGATTTTGTTTTCTGCATTTATATATAAACCTATTCAAAATAAAAACTTAAAAATTATATTAGTTTTTATAAATATAGTCTTGATTTTTTTTTTAATTATTTATGCTAGAAAAGGTCCTCTTCTAGCAATAATTATTACGAGCTTATTGTGGGTTTTATTTGAAAATAAAAAGAACGTCAAACTAAAAATTATTTCAATCATTTCTTTGAGTTTATTACTGTTTTTAATCCCTAAAACCAGAAATCGTTTTTCAGAAATTTTTACAATTAATGATTTAAAATCCATTGAGTCTAATTCTTTTGGCATTAGGTTTGTAATCTATAAAAATGCTTCAGAACTAATTAAAGAATCTCCTTTTTTTGGATACGGAATAGGAGATTATAATGATATGTTAAAAGAAAGTTACAAAAAGAATAATCCATCTTTAGAAGTATACTATAATTCCCACAATCAATATATTAGCTTTTTTCTAATTGGTGGATCATTTTTATTATTGTTATATTTTATTTTTTTGTATTTCAACGTAAAAATTGCTGTTAAAAAAAGAAACGTACATAGCTTAATAATTCTTTGTTTTTATAGTATCGTCATGTTATCTGAAAATATATTAGAGCGAGAGAACGGAGTTATATTCTTTTCATTTTTTTTATGTTTTTTTTCTTTAAATAATTACAATAAAGATGAACAGTAAAATTTCAATTTTGTTAATAGGCCCTTTTCCAGAACCCCTTTCTGGTGTATCTATTGCGAATCAAGTAGTAAACGAAGTTTTAAGTGAAGATTCTCAGTTTGAAGTAGATTTAATTAATACTTCATACCCAAAATTTGATGAGGAAATTGGAAATTTTTCTTTTAAAAAGGCTTTTTTCTATTTAACATTAAACCTCAATATTTTTAAAATATTTAAACATAAAATTATATATATAACTCCAGGGCAAACCTTTTATGGAATTTTAAAGTATGGTTTTTTTATCATTTTAGGCTCTATCTTTAGAAAAGAACTGATAATACATGTTCATGGTAACCATCTAGGTCAAGAATATAAATCTTTAAATGGGATTAAAAAAAATGTTTTTTATTTTCTAGTTTCTAGATTTAGCAAGGGAATCGTTTTATCGGACTCATTAAAACAGAATCTGACTCCCTTTATAGATCAACGTAGTATTTTCTGTCTACCAAATTTTGCTCAAGACTACCTGTATACAGAAGATAAGAAGTTAGTTATTGATGAGCTAAGAATCTTTTATTTAAGTAACTTAATGAAAGAGAAAGGAATTATTTGTTTGTTAAAAGCATTAAAAAACTTAGAAAAATATAATATAATATACAAGGCTAAAATTGCAGGCAATATAGATGAGAAGTTTTCTAAAGAAATTTTACAGTTATTCAATGAGTTAGAAAATACTGAATATGTTGGTATTGTAGATGGAGATGACAAAAAAGATCTTTTAAAATGGGGAAATATATTTGTACTACCAACTTTTTATAAAATGGAAGGTCAGCCTATTTCTATACTGGAGGCAATGGCAACAGAAAATTTAGTAGTGACAACCAATCATGCAGGTATTCCAGATATTTTTAAAGATAAAGTTAATGGATATTTAGTCAAAAAAAATAGTATTAAAAGCATTCAAGATATATTAACTTATATTGCAACAAATAAAAGTGAGATAGAAAAAATAGCTACATATAACAAAGAGTATTTTTTAGATAACTTCACAGTAAATGCCTTCAAGAAAAATCTGATAAAAATTATTAATTAATGTTGGTTCAAGACTTAAACACATTTAAACTTCCTAAAAATTTTAGAGGTAGAAATGCTTTTATTGTTCAATTATGGTGGTTGGTTCAGGCTATTTTATTTAGAACATCACCTCAATTTTTGTATGGTTGGAGAGTTTTTTTATTACGTTTATTTGGTGCCAAAATTGGTAAAAAAGTAATTATAAGACCCTCAGTAAAAATAACGTATCCTTGGAAATTAAGTATTGGTGATTTTAGTTGGGTAGGTGACGATGTAGATTTATACACACTAGGAAATATTGAGATTGGAAATAACGTTGTAATATCTCAAAGATCCTATCTTTGTACTGGTTCTCATGATTATATGAAGGCAGATTTTCCTATTTATCAAAAACCTATAAAAATACATGACCAAGTTTGGATTGCTACAGATGTTTTTATTGCTCCTGGAGTTATTATAGAGGATGGTTCTGTTGTTGGGGCAAGAAGCTCAGTTTTTAACAACATCCCTTCAAATAAAATATGTGCTGGATCACCAGCAAAAATTATAAGAGAAAGAATACTTCAATAGATATATTTGCATGAAAAATAAAATTACTATTGTTGGGATTAATTTTTGGCCAGAGGATACTGCAATAGGTCTATATACCTATCAGCTTGCTAATTTTTATAAAGAGCAAGGTCTTGAAGTAAATGTAATTACAGGTTTTCCGTACTACCCGGCATGGAAAATTAATTCAGAGTACAAGTCCAAAAAAAAATTTTATGAAGAGTCTATTAATGGAATAAAAATATATAGATACAAACAATATGTTCCAAAAAACCCTATTTTTATTAAACGTATTTTGCATTTATTAGATTTTACACTTGGCTCTTTTTTTAATCTTTTTAAGATTAAAAAAACGGATGTTGTTCTTTGTGTAGTTCCGTTTATTGGATGTGTTTTTATTGGCAAATTTCTTGCAAAACTAAAAGGAGCTAAGCTTTGGGTTCATATTCAAGACTTTGAGTTTGATGCTGTAAGTGATTCTAATTTAGTTGAAGAAAAAACGGATAAAAATTTTATTTTTAGAATACTGTTTTATTTTGAAAGTAAACTTTTAAATTCTGCAGATTTATTGAGTACAATTAGTTCCTCTATGGTTAAAAAGCTGACAGGGAAAACAAAAAGTGAAATAGAAAAAAAACTTTTACCAAATTGGGTTGATCCAAATTTTATTCTTCCAGAAGAACATAAGAAACACTCATATTTAAAATCTGATAAATTTAAGATACTATATTCTGGAAATATTGGAGAGAAACAAGACTGGGACTTTTTTATAAAATTTGCTAAAGAATTAGAGAAAGAAAAAGACGTTCAAATTATTGTAGTAGGAAACGGAAGCAAGCGTTATTGGTTAGAAGAAAAATTATTAGATTTAGAGAATATTTGGTTTTATAGCCCTGTTGCTTATTCTGAATTGTCAGATTTGTTATGTAGCGCAGATTTACATATATTGTTTCAAAAAGTAAATGTAATAGATACTGTAATGCCGTCAAAGATTTTAGCAATGATGGCCAGTGAGAAACCGTCACTAATAACAGGAAGTTTAAAGTCAGAGGTTGCAAAGGTTTTAATAGAATCTAAAGGAGGTAAGTTTTTTGAAACTAACAACACTCAAGATGTTTTGCACTATGTATATGAGTTAAAATCTGATAAAACATTAATAAATAAATATGGTAAGAATGCTAGAAGTTATATTGTAAAGGAATTCTCAAAAAATCAAATTTTAAATCAATTCATAAAAACATTTAGAAACCTATCAAAATAGTTGAAAACTAAAATCAAAAAATATTCGTATTTAATTAGACCTTTAATAATATTATTTGATATAATTTTTATTAATCTTATTCTTTACTACTTTAGACCTAATGAGTTTTTAGGGTTACAATTTAGTATCTATAGTACTATTTTATGGTTATCTATTTCCTATTTCACAAAGTTTTATAATGTATACAGATATACCCATGTTTTAAGGATACTAAGTCTTTTAGGCGCACAGTTTTTTATTTTCATTCTTGCTTTTTTTGCATATTTCTCTATCTTCAAAGAAGGTGAAGTTATCAGTAAACAATCAACCATAATATATTCTATACTTCTTGTTATTTCAACAACTAAGTTTTTTTACTTTTTTCTTTTAAAAATTTATAGGTCAAGTGGAAAAAATTTCAGGACGGTTATTGTAATTGGAGATAGTAAATCAGCACAAGATGTTGTTTCTATATTTAATGATAAACAATACTTAGGATATCGTTTTAGTGGTTATTTCTCTGACAATAAAAAATCATCAAAACACCGTTTAGGTACTATAAATGAAGGTTTGGTTTTTTCTAGAGAAAACAATATTGATGAAATTTATTGTGAAGTAAATTCTGTAAGCCCCCCTCAGCTCAAAGAAATTATAAATTTTTCTAATGAGAATAAAATTGAATTCAGATTAATCCCAGAAAACAAAGCGATTTACAGTAAAAATTTCACAAAAGAATATTTTGGTACAATCCCAATTTTAAAACCAAAAAAACTTCCTTTTGAAATGATTGAAACACATGTAGTTAAAAGATGTTTCGATATTATTTTTTCGATGTTAGTTATTATATTTCTATTGTCTTGGTTGTTACCCCTTTTATGGATAGCGGTAAAAATAGATTCTAGAGGCTCTTTTTTATTTAAACAAAAAAGAGATGGTATAAATGGAAATCAATTTTATTGTTTTAAAATTAGATCAATGACAGAAAATGCTGCTTCAGATAAAATTTCTGCCGTAAAAAATGATGATCGAATTACTAAAATTGGTAATTTTTTAAGAAAAAGTAGTTTAGATGAACTCCCTCAGTTTTTTAATGTTTTAATGGGAGATATGAGTATTATTGGCCCCAGGCCTCACATGAATATTCAAACTAAAAAATATGTTAATGATATAGATAATTATTTAATTAGAAATTCTGTCAAACCCGGTATAACAGGTTTAGCACAGGTTTCGGGTTATAGAGGTGAAGTTAAAAAAACATCTGATATTGTAAACAGAGTCAGACTTGATATTTTTTATATAGAGAATTGGTCTTTTTTATTAGACTTAAAAATTATTTCACTAACAATTTTTCACATGTTTAAAGGACAAGAGAACGCATATTAAAGAATGAAAAATAAATTTGATATTACAACATCTATAGTTCTTTACAAGGAAGACTTAAACGAACTGTCTAGAACAATTGATTGTTTTTTAAAAACACCACTAAAAAAGAAGCTGTTCTTAATAGACAATACGCCAACTAAAGAATTTGAAGGGGTTTTTAATCACAAAGAAATTGAATACATTCCTGTTGGAAAAAATATTGGATTTGGTCCTGGGCATAACCTTGTTTTAAGTAGAATTAAGAATCAATCTAATTATCATTTAATTTTAAATCCAGATGTCTCTTTTAACACATCCGTTATTCCTAATTTAATGGCTAAATTAGATAGACATGAAGTTGTTTCTATGATTGCTCCAAAAGTTCTATTTCCCAATGGCGAATTTCAAAATTCGTGTAGAAGGTATCCAAAAATAATAGAGTTACTTGCCAGACGATTTACATTTTTAGCACCCTTAGTTCCCGCCACACTTAGAAAAGGAAATTATATTGATATTAATTTAGAAACTTCCTTTTTTGCGGATTACATCACAGGTTGTTTTCATTTATATAAAACAGACGATTTTGTTGAATTGAATGGTTTTGATGAGCGATATTTTTTATATATGGAAGATGTTGATATTTGTAGAAAAATAGAAAAATTAGACAAAAAGAAACTTTATTATCCCAAAGAAGAAATAACTCATGTTCTAAAACAAGGATCTTTAAAACAAAAAAAATTATTTTTGACACATATCTATTCTGCAATAAAATATTTTATGAAATGGGGCTTTAAACTAACATAAATCAATTAGAGAAACTATCTTTATCACAGATTAGAACATCCATATGAACATACTTATTTTAGGCGCTGGCGGACGAGAACATGCCTTCACTCATAAACTTATTGAAAGTAAAAAAGTAACACAAGTTTTTGTAGCACCAGGAAATGCTGGTACACAAAAAATCGCAACCAATATAGATGTAAATCCAACAGATTTTGAGGCTGTTAAAGAAACAGTACTAAGGCATCAAATAAACATGGTTATAGTTGGCCCTGAAGCACCATTAGTGGCTGGAGTTCATGATTTTTTTCTTGCAGATGATCAATTAAAATCAATTCCTGTAATTGGCCCAAAAAAAGACGGAGCATTGTTAGAAGGAAGTAAAGATTTTTCTAAAGAGTTTATGATAAAACATGGAATTCCAACGGCTCAATACCAGTCCTTTACAAAGCATAATTTACAAGAAGGCAAAGTATTCCTAGAAACTTTAGAACCGCCCTATGTGCTTAAAGCAGACGGGTTAGCAGCCGGAAAAGGAGTCCTAATTTTAGATTCCTTAGACGAGGCAAAAGCAGAATTAGAAGAAATGGTGTCTAATCAAAAGTTTGGAGATGCATCCTCTACTGTGGTTATTGAAGAATTTTTAAAAGGAATAGAATTGTCCGTTTTTGTGCTTACAGATGGTCTAAGCTACAAGATATTACCATCAGCAAAAGATTACAAAAGAATAGGCGAAGGAGATACAGGATTAAATACAGGCGGAATGGGAGCTATTTCTCCGGTTCCATTTGCAGACAAAGCTTTTTTAAAAAAAGTAGAGAATTTAGTAGTGAAACCAACAATTTCAGGCTTACAAAAAGACGGAATAGACTACAGAGGATTTATTTTTATTGGACTAATGAATAACAACGGAAACCCCTCAGTGGTTGAATATAATGTAAGAATGGGAGATCCAGAAACCGAAGTTGTTTTCCCAAGAATTGAATCTGATTTGTTTGATTTGTTTGAAGGTGTTGCCAACCAAACTTTACACGAAAAAGAATTTTCTGTAACAGAGAAAATTGCAACTACTGTGATGTTAGTTTCTGGCGGATATCCTGAGGCATATAAAAAAGGAGCCCACATCTCTGGATTAGAAAACGTCAAAAACTCTATTGTTTTTCATGCAGGAACTACACTAAAAGGTACTACTGTTATAACCAATGGCGGAAGAGTAATTGCTGTTACTTCATTAGCAGACTCGATTCAAGAAGCATTAAACACATCATATAAAAGTATTGATGAAATTCATTTTGAAAAGATGAATTACAGAAAAGATATTGGTTTTGACTTACTAGAATAAAAATCTAATTATTATTTAGCCTTTTTTAAAGTAAAAGAGAACTCCGATCCTTTTTTAAAAGTACTATTAATAAGCATTGTTTCATGATGTGCTTCAATAATATGTTTCACAATAGAAAGGCCAAGACCAGAGCCTCCTTGTTCTCTAGACCTACTCTGGTCAACTCTATAAAAACGTTCAAATAAACGAGGAATATGCTCTTGTTTAATACCTTCCCCGTTGTCTATTATTTTAATAATAAATTTGCTTTCACTATAAGATTCAATTCCTACGGTAGTAATGCCATTTGTTTTTCCATATTTGATAGAGTTTACAATTAAATTAATTAAAACTTGTTCTATACGTTCTTTGTCTGCTTTTACAAAAACTGGAAATTCATAGATTTTATCAAATTGTAGTGTAATATTTCTTTTTTTTGATCTCATTTCTAGAAGATCAAAAACATTCTGAATTAGATCTATTATATTAAAAACTTCTATGTTCATATGTAAACCTTCAGTTTCTAATTTTGCAATCATATCTAGGTCCTTAACTATGGCAACCAACCTATCAACTCCTTTATTGGCCCTACTCAGATATTTATCTCTAATCAATTTATCATTTATGGCGCCTTCAATTAACGTTAAAATATAACCCTGTACCGTAAATAAAGGTGTTTTTAATTCGTGAGCAACATTTCCTAAAAAGTCTTTTCTAAAAGAATCTCGTTCTGTTAGGTTTTTAATTTCAATTCTTTTACCCTGCACATACTCTTGCATACTTTTAGACAAAGCATCTATGTCTGTAGTAGCTGAGGCTATGTTAAACTCATCTTCGTTTAAAATAGAAACTTCATCGTATATTTTCTTAATTCTATTATAAATAAAGCGCTTAGCTCTGTATTGAATAATAAAAAAAGAAGCAATAAACACTAAGAGGATAAAAATAATTAGTCCAATGAATTCTTTTCCATCCTTAAAAAAGTAAACTAGAATAGCGGCTATGAATCCTATAGAGATTGTCAGATAAATAGAAGACCATAGCGTAAAAGAATATGTTTTTTTTAATTTCATAGCGAATTAAATTTATTTTTCTACTCCTTCCAGAACAAACTTATAGCCTACACCTTTGACAGTTTTAAAATAATCATCACCAATTTTTTCTCTTAATTTTCTTATATGAACATCAATAGTCCTTCCACCAACAACAACCTCATTTCCCCAAACCCTATCTAAAATAGTTTCTCTTTTAAAGACCTTTCCTGGTTTAGAAGTTAATAAAGAGAATAATTCAAATTCTTTTCTTGGCAAAAATATTTTTTTGTCACCCTTAAAAACTACATACTCGTCTCTGTTTATGGTAATATCACCTACTATAACAGTAGAATCTGCTTGATTTTCAGCTTTTAATCTTCGTAAAAGTGATTTTACTTTGCTTACTAATACTTTAGGCTTAATAGGTTTTGTTATATAGTCATCTGCTCCTGCTTCAAAACCAGCAACCTGAGAGTAATCTTCATTCCTAGCTGTTAGAAAAGCAATTAAAGTATTTTCTAAACTTTTTATAGCTCTTATTTTTTCACAAGCCTCAATGCCATCCATTTCTGGCATCATAATGTCTAGTAAAATTAAATTTGGAGTGATCTTTTTTGCAGTTTTTAACCCTTCAACCCCATTTTTTGCAGTATAAACTAAATATCCTTCATTTTTTAAATTGTATCCTACAATCTCCAAAATATCTGGCTCGTCATCAACTAAAAGAATTTTAATATCACTGTTATTCATTTTTATTGTGTAAAAAAGTTATATCAAAAGTAGCGAATCTAAACTAAAAATTAGACGCTTAACAATCATTTAACCCCGTAACGTTCTGTTAACATTGCTATAACTGAATCGTAATGCATGAGTAACATTTACTTTACAAAACAGCATCACTTTTGTGGCATAAAATAAAATAAATGAAAAAATTTGTATGTATTGTTGCTTTCATCATTTGTCAATTAACAATTGCACAAGAAAAAGGAATCATTTCAGGGACGCTTTTAGACAAAGAAATGAATAATGAACCCCTATCTTTTGCAAGTGTTGTGGTGAAAGGAACCGCTATTGGAACAGAAACAGATTTAGATGGTAATTTTACCTTGTCTGTTACTTCAGGTTCACAAACTTTAGTATTTAACTTTTTAGGCTATAAAACATTAGAAGTACCTGTTGTAGTTATATCAGGAGAAACTATAACTGTAAACAGTATATTAGAAGCTGCTGAAGGATTAGCTTTAGAGGAGGTAACGTTAAAAGCTAGTACAAGTAAACAAAAAGAAAGTGCTTTGTTGTTAGAACAAAGAAAAGCAACAACTATTAAAGAGAGTATAGGAGTAGAAAGACTCCGTAAAATAGGTGTTTCTAACGCTGCTTCTGCTACCACCAAAATTTCTGGAGTTTCAAGAAGTGAAGAGTCTGGAGATATTTATATTAGAGGTTTGGGAGATAGATATTTATCTACTTCAATGAATGGTCTGCCAATACCTTCTGATGATGTTCAAAATAAAAATATTGATTTATCATTATTTTCTACAAACCTTTTAAGTAGTATAGGTATCAGTAAAACCTATACCACCTCTAGCTATGCTGATCAATCTTCTGGAAATGTAGATATCATTTCTAAAAAATATTCTAAAAAAGGGGTTACAATTGGAATTAACGGAGGTTTAAATAGTGCCGTAAATAGTTTAAGAGATAGCTTTAAAAAAACAGTAATTAGTAACGATGTTACTTTTGGATTTCACAGTAAAAAATACATCCTATCAGATGCGATTACTTATCAAGGTTGGGATCCCTTAATAGCCAATAATACTGCTAATTTTAATGGATCATTTTCAGCAGCTTACAAGTTCAAGATTTTTGACAAAAATTTTTCTATACTAGCAACAGCGTCTCACGGTCAATCTTTTGAATATCAGGAAGGCTTATTTAAAAGTTATAGAGCAAATGTTTTAGACAACGATTTTACTACAGAATCATTTACAACCAATACCAATACAACAGGATACATAAGAGGAGATGTAAAACTGAATGAGAATCATAAAATTTCATACAACACTTTATTTGTTAACAAAGGAGTTGATAATGTTTTTGAGCAAGGAAGATTTGGTAATGGATATGTTTTTGATCAGCAACCTCAGGAGGATGGTGCCTTTGTAAGAGATCAAAATTACAAGCAAACAACCATGTTTGTGAATCAGTTGATGGGAACGCATAAACTCACAGAAAGAAATAGTCTTAGGTGGGCAGTCGGATATAATTTTGTGTTAGCAGAAGAACCCAACAGAATTAGAAACGAAGGAAATGTTATTGATGATAACGGAACGTTTACCTATGCATATGTAGGTGATTTTCAGCAAAGAAAAACAAGTCAAAAGATTCAAGATGATGAAATGAACGGGTATGTTGAAAATCAATTTTCATTTGGTGATATAGACGAAGATGAAAAGAGACCTTTTAGGCTAAATATTGGTGCAAATTTTAGACACAAAGAAAGAACCTTTAAATCTCTTTTTGTTGGTGTAAGCGCAAGAGATTTTTCTGTAGTATCACTAGATGATATTTCAACCACTTTCACATTAGATAATTTTAATACAGCTAACGGACAACCAGAATTAATATTAAGAGAACAATTTCCAGACGCATACAATGCAGAGCTAACTGTCGTGGCTGGATATGCTAATTTAGATTTTGGATTGAATAAAAAGTTTTCTGGGAACATAGGTTTTCGATACGAATCTGATAAAATAAATATTATTTGGGATGTCGCAAACTTTGTTGGTAGAATTGGTACCACAACGAAAGATTACAATGAACTATATCCAAGTATTAATCTTAAATATGAATTCAACGAAAAAAGTTTCTTGCGTCTAGCTTCAAGTATCACACAAACACTTCCAGAATTTAAAGAAATAGCTCCATTTGAGTATGTATCTCCAACAGGGAGAGTAATTAAAGGAAATCCAAATTTGCAAAAATCATCAGTTTTTAATATCGATACTAAGTGGGAGTTTTTTCCAACAAGCGAAGAACTTTTTTCAGCCACAGTATTTTATAAAAATATTCAAGATCCAATTAATTTAACACAAGCTAGAGGCTCTGCAGGAATTTTTCAATATGAAAATACTGGAGAAATGGCATCTGTAGTTGGTATTGAGCTAGAAGGTAGAATTAATCTTATAGAAAATGATGATGAAAAAAGTATTCTTAGCACGAATACTACTATTACTCAGATGTGGTTCAATCAAGATATATTAGAATTGTATCAGTATAATAATATCACAGATACAAATTTACAAGGAGCATCAGATTTTATTACAAACGTTTCAGTAAGTTATAATAGTAGAACAGCAAAAGAATTTACAGCATCTATCTCAGGAAACTATTCTTCAGATAAAATATATGCTCTAGGAAGCCCAGAAGATTTTGTGAATAGCGCTACTTTATTTAATGATGAAATTATTGAAAAAGGATTTGTTTCAGTAGACCTCGTTGCTAGTAAAAAAATAAATGAAAAACTTTCTCTAAGAATAATAGGTAAAAATCTATTAAATCCAAAGATAGATCAAACACAAGTTGTAACGGTATTTGACGCAAATAATACCATTGTGAGCAAAACAAATGAGACCGTTCAATCTTATAAAAGCGGGAGTCTTTTTAATATAGGTTTTAGTTATAAATTTTAAGTAACTATTTGGTAACAAAAACAAGTACTCTCGGGTTAATTTATAACCTATACTTAACACTCTCTTAAGACAAAAAAAAAGTTTATTAATGTTCTTTACAGCATAAATTAAACAATTATAAAAAATGAAAAAATTATTAGCAAGTTTAGCAAGTATCACTCTTATCATTGCCTTTTTTACTAGCTGTGGAAGTGAAGATCCAATTGCAATATCTCTTCCAGTAGATACCGTTATCGAAAATTTAAATAATGGAATCATGCAAGGAAATCTTTCAGAAGATTTTACCTTAGATGAAACTATTCAGTATAGTCTTACAGGATCATTTATTATTGAAGATGGTGCTAAATTAGACATACCAGCAGGAACAACTATTACAGCAGATGCTGGTGGAACAGAAGTGTATATCGCCGTTTTACAAGGAGGAGAAATTAATATTAATGGAAATGCTGGAAACCCCGTTGTCATGTCTTCATCAGAAGGAAATCAGGGAGATTGGGGAGGATTAACTCTTTGTGGTAAAGCCACTACAACTGCTGGTGTTGACGCAATAGCTGAGGTTGGAGGGTTTGTTTATGGAGGTTCAGATAATAACGATAGTTCTGGTATTATAAGATATCTCCAAATTGTAGGCACAGGTGCACAAATAAACCCAGAATCTCAGTACAACGGTATTTCTTTTTACGCAGTAGGTTCGGGTACTTTGGTAGACAATGTTGCTATTATTAATGGATCAGATGACGGAGTAGAATTTTTTGGAGGTACTGTTGAAGTAAGTAACATATATTTAGAAAATAATGATGACGATTCTGTAGATTGGACAGAAGGGTGGAGTGGTTCAATCACAAACGCCTATATCTCTCATACAAAAGCAGGTTTTTCTACTGTCTTTGAAGGGGATAAAGATAACGCAAATCCAACTTTTACCAATATTACTGCTATTTCTTCAGTAGGAGGTACTGGTTTACAATTCAAAAAAGAATCGGGTGGCTCTATAATAGGATTGCATTTGATGGGGTATGATGTAGATTTAGACTTAAAAGACAATGGTGCATTGTCTAATGTTCAAATAGATGGAGCTACTGCAGATGCTACGTTATATCTAGGAGAAACAAATAAGTATAGACTAAATTCCGGTAATGACGCTTTGCCTTTAGACATTACTAGATGGTCTTGGATTACCCCAAGTTTATAACAAACAAAGAGATGTATTACACTAAAAAGTAGGCTTAAGCCTACTTTTATTTTATTAACGTATTATTAATTAATTTGAGTGAAGTCATCTAAAAGATATTTTATATCTTTATTGAATATCTATAATTTAAATAATATGAAAAAAAATTACTTTTTAACTTTATTGCTAACTCTATTTATATCCGGACTTTCTTTTGGTCAGGTTATAATTACTGAATTAGCTGATCCAAATGGTAATACAGGTGCCCGTTTTGTTGAAATCTACAACGTTAGTGATTCTGATGTTGATTTAACTGATTGGGAATTAAGAAGGTGGACTAATGAACAACCGGCTTCTCAAACTACTGGAATTGATTTAACTCCATTAGGTACTTTAACCCCTGGTTCATTTGCAATTATTGCAGCTAATGGTGCTACATTTTCTTCAGTTTATGGATTTGATGCAGATATAATTGGCGGAACAGGTGGTGCTGCAGACAGTAATGGTGATGATCAAGTAGCTATTTTTAATGCTGCAGATGATACTATTGATATATTTGGAGTGCCAGGTGAAGATGGTTCAGGAACATGTCATGAGTTTGAGGATGGTAGAGCCGAAAGAGTATCTTCTGTAAGTGCCTCAAATTCAACATGGAATGAAGCTGAATGGAATGTTTGGGCTGATTCCACAGTATCAGGATGTACTAGTCATACAAATTCACCAAGAACAGCACCAACTGATTATGATCCAGGAGTATGGATTGGTGCAGCCACAGAGCCATCAATATCTGTTGGGTCAGCAGTAACAGGGTTAGATTATTTTGAAGGTTCTGGTCCATCTGTAGAGGGTGTTTTTCAAATAAGTGGAATCAATTTAACTGCAGATGTTTTAGTTACTGCACCTGCAAATTTTGAAGTTTCATTGAGTTCGGGAGGTACATTTACTTCATCAATAACTTTAACACAATCTAGTGGCACAGCTTCTGGTGCCGTTTATGTTAGACTAGTTTCTGGATTGTCACCAGACACATATACCGATAATGCTAGTGTATCGTCTGCTGGTGCAGACAGCCAAACAGTTAGTTTAACAGGTACAGTTACAGCTGCAGACCCACAAATAACAGTTACTGCATTCTTAGATGATTTTACATATATCGCAAGTGAGGGTGGTCCGTCACCAGAAGATAGCTTCTCAGTTGAAGGGTTGTTTTTACAAGCAGATGTAATTATTGCAGCTCCTGCAAATTACGAGGTGTCTATGACTACAGCTACAGGGTTTGGTTCTTCAGTAACTATTTCTCCAGATCAGGCTGGGACTGTGACTTCAACAGATGTTTTTGTAAGATTAGCGGCAGGACTTTCAGCAGCTACCTATGATGGAAATATAACCGTTTCTTCAACTGGTGTAACAGATGAACTTATAGCTGTTAGTGGAAACGCATATGGTCCACCAACAAACTCATTAATCATTACTGGTGTATTTGATGCTAAAAATGGCTCAAGTCCAAAAGGTGTAGAAATGTATGTTAAAAATAATATAGATGACCTTAGTTTATACGGGGTTGGAAGTGCAAATAATGGAGGAGGAACCGATGGTCAAGAATTTACATTCCCTGCTGTTTCAGCTACTGCAGGACAATTTATTTATCTAATTGGAAGTAATCAAACAAATAAGTTTAACACATTTTTTGGATTTACTTCTGATTATGAATCTGGTGCCATGTTTATTAATGGAGACGATGCGATAGAATTATTTGAAAACGGAGTTGTTATTGACGTACACGGAGATATTGACGTTGATGGTACTGATGAGTCTTGGGATTCTGTTGATAGTTGGGCATATAGAGTTAATAGTAGTGGACCAGATGGGTCTAGTTTTGTTTTAGCAAATTGGACATTTGGTGGTACTGGACAACTAGATGGTGCCACTAATTCTGAGTCAACTTCACCTTTTCCAATTGGAACGTATTCAAATACAACAGCAGGTGTTAGAGACAATTCAATAGCAGGCTTCAGTACTTATCCAAACCCAGTTCGAGGGAATACCCTAACGGTAACAACATCTAGTACAGACATAAAAACGGTGAACATCTTTAACGTATTGGGTAGAAAAGTGTTTAGTCAACGTTTTTCTTCAATGAACAAAACAATGAACGTTTCTGAAATTGCTTCAGGAGTCTATATTATGAAGGTTTCTGAAGGGAATAACATTGCTACTAAAAAATTGATTATTGAATAATCATCTTTTTATAACTTTTAAAAAAAAAGCCTCGAATTTTCGAGGCTTTTTTATTTTTAGTAAATTCACTAAAAAAACTTTATGAATTTGAAAATAAAAATGAACAATGTCTTATTCTTAGACATTGAAACAGTCCCGCAAAAAGAATATTGGTCTGAGGTACCACAACTAACACAAGAGTTATTCTCAAAAAAAACAGCGTACCAACGCAAAGAAGAGTTTAGTGCTGAAAATTTCTATGAACGTGCAGGAATTTGGGCAGAGTTTGGAAAAATTATCTGCATTTCTGTAGCGTATTTTACCAGTAATATGCAAGAAAGAAATTTACGTGTTACTTCTTTTAGTGGAAATGATGAAAAAGAACTTTTAATTGACTTTAAAAAACTTTTAGATACTCATTTTAACAAAGCGTATCATGTTTTGTGCGCACATAACGGAAAAGAGTTTGACTTCCCTTATATCGCAAGAAGAATGATTGTACATCAAGTAGAATTACCTTCTAAACTTAATTTATTTGGTAAAAAACCTTGGGAGGTTCCGCATCTAGATACAATGGAGTTGTGGAAGTTTGGAGATTATAAACATTACAGCTCTTTGCAATTGTTAACCTCAACCTTAGGAATTCCATCACCTAAAGATGATATAGATGGGAGCGAGGTTGCCAAGGTCTATTATAAAGACAAAAACTTAGATAGGATTGTAAAGTACTGTGAAAAGGATACCATAGCTGTTGCGCAATTATTGATGCGTTTTAATAATGAAAAGCTAGTTGAAGAACATGAAATAATAAATGTTTAAGATTCCAATTTCATAGATATTTCAAACCATCTTTCTTCTTTTTGTTCTAGCGAAGAAATAACTTTTTGAAGTTCCTCTGATTTTTTAGTTACTTGCTCTTGTGTGATTACTTCGTCCATAAAAGAAGCTTCAATGGACTTCTTTTTGCGACCTAATCGTTCTATATCTTTTTCTAGAGATCCAAATTCTCTTTTTTCTTCAAAGGATAATTTTACTTTAGAGGGAGTCGCTATAGCTAGTTTTTTTTCAACCTTCACAACTTTTTCCTTAGGCTTAGAGTCTTCATAAGTTCTGTAATCTGAGTAATTTCCTGGAAAATTTTCAACAACTCCATCGCCCCTAAAAACAAATAAAGAATCTACTATTTTATCCATAAAATACCTGTCGTGAGATACCACAATTAGGTTCCCTGGAAAATCTAACAAGAAACTTTCTAATACATTTAAGGTAATTACATCTAAATCATTGGTGGGTTCATCCAGAATTAAAAAGTTTGGATTCTGAATTAAAACAGTACAGAGATACAATCGTTTTTGTTCTCCACCACTTAATTTTTCAACAAAATCATACTGCTTTTTTTTATCAAATAGAAAACGTTCTAATAACTGAGAAGCAGATATTCGCCGTCCTTTAGTTAAAGGAATTTCTTCACCAAATTCTTTAATTACTTCAATAACTTTCTGTCCTTCTTTTACAACAATTCCTTTTTGAGTGTAGTAGCCAAATTTTACAGTTTCTCCAACAACAACTTTTCCACCATCAACAGGCTCTCTGTTTGTAAGTATGTTTAAAAAAGACGATTTACCAGTTCCATTTTTTCCAATGACACCAATACGTTCACCTTTCTGAAACACATACTCAAAGCCATCAAGAATTTTTAAATCACCGAACGATTTTTTTAGTTTGTGAAGCTCTATGATTTTACTTCCTAAACGCTCCATACTTATTTCTAGTTGAACCGTATGGTCTTGTCTTCTTTTGTGTGCTTTTTCTTTGATTTCAAAAAAATCATCAATTCTAGATTTAGACTTTGTTGTTCTTGCTTTTGGTTGTCTGCGCATCCAATCTAGTTCTTTCTTAAATAGATTTTTTGCTTTATTTGTTGAGGTAGCTTCTTGCGTAACTCTTTCTTCTTTTTTTTCTAAATAATAAGAATAGTTTCCTTTGTATTTATGTAGTTCACCATGATCTAGTTCTATAATTTCGTTACAAACTCTTTCAAGAAAATAACGATCATGAGTCACCATAAATAAAGTGATTTTTTCTTTTTTAAAGTATTCTTCCAACCATTCTATCATTTCTAAATCTAAATGATTTGTTGGCTCATCTAAAATGATTAAATCTGGTTTATTAATTAATAAAATCGCTAAACTTAATCTTTTTTTCTGACCTCCAGAAAGCTTGCCTACTTTCATAGACAAATCGTTTAGTTTTAATTTTGATAGCACTAATTTATATTGAGTCTCAAAATCCCAAGCATTGTGTTGATCCATAAGATCAAAAGCTTTTTGATAATTGTCCGAGTCTTCTGGGTTTTCTAGTGCTTTTTCGTATTGTTTTATAATAGGTAAAATTCTATTTTCAGTAGCAAAAATAGTTTGCTCAACAGAAAGGCTATCATCAAAAATTTGATTTTGTGATAGGTATGCAATTTGAATATCTTTTCGTTGAATAACCTGCCCCTCATCAGGGGTGTCTAATCCTGCAATAATATTTAGTATGGAGGTTTTTCCTGTTCCGTTTTTTGCAACAAAAGCTACCTTTTGGTTTTTATTGATTCCAAATGAAAGATTGCTAAATAATGTTCTGTCTCCATAAGATTTAGAGATATTTTCTACTGAAATATAATTCACAAAAATAAATTTCGACAAAGGAACTAAAAAATCTTGACTAGAACGATTCGCGTGGGATTTAATTAAAAAGATCAGTGTTTTATTTTTAACCGCTACTTTGATTAGGCCCTAGAGAGATAAAAAGATACTCATAACAAAAAAAACCTAGAAAAAGTTTTCTAGGTTTTGAATTTTTTATTAATCTGATGAGGCTCAATTCATCATTATAATAACAATAATAATAACATTACAAATTTAAAAACTTAATTTATGTTGTACAATACCCATAACTAATGAAATATTTATCACCCCATAAATGGGGGGGGTTAAAACAGCTATAGATTCTCATCAAGTTACTATTTGAACAGAAATTTAATTAAAATGTTGCTAGAATCAGTTTCACTTACAAATTAATAATCGTAACATAGTATTTTATTAATTGAAATAGATTGTTTACAATGTTATATTTATTAGTGAAACATTTAAAATGATGAATAAAAAGGTATATATTGTTTAAAGGGGAATCTTCAAAAAAATAAAAAAAGTTTTTATGTATGAATTTGTTAAGTGTCAATCAACTTACAGTAAAATTTCGATCCAATAATCAAGAAAATGAGGTTGTTAAAAAAATCTCTTTTCAACTTAAAAAAAATAAAATTTTAGCCATTGTTGGTGAGTCTGGTAGCGGTAAATCCGTTACCTCTTTAGCAATTTCAGGGTTACTTCCCGAAAGCTCTATTTTAGAGGGTGAGGTTTATTTTAATGGAAAAAACCTTCTTGAAATTTCAGACAACGATTTCCAAAAAATTAGAGGCAAGAAAATAGGGATGATTTTTCAAGAACCTATGAGTTCATTAAACCCAACCTTAACCTGTGGAAATCAGGTTGCTGAAGTTTTAAAACATCATACAGATTTAAATTCTAAGGAAATACACAAAGAAGTTATTTCTCTTTTTGAAAAAGTAAAATTACCAATTCCAGCTAGAATTTTTAATTCATACCCGCATCAAATAAGTGGAGGGCAAAAGCAACGTGTCATGATCGCAATTGCAATAGCCTGCAAACCAGTTTTGTTAATTGCAGATGAACCAACAACTGCATTAGATGTAACTGTACAAAGAGAAATAATACTCCTTTTGAAAGAACTACAAGAGCAAAATAACATGAGTATTCTTTTTATTTCTCATGATTTGCCATTAGTTTCTGAAATTGCTGATGATGTTATTGTAATTTATAAAGGGGAAATTATTGAAAAAGGAAAAACAATAGATGTTTTTCAAAACCCGCAAAAAGAATATACCAAAGGTCTTATTAATTCAAAACCTAGTCTTGGAGAAAGGTTAAAAAGATTACCTACTGTTGACGATTTTATTAAACAAGAAGTTGCTACTGAAGTTTATACTAAAAGTGATAGACAACAATTTCATGAACAGATCTATGCATCAAAACCATTGCTAGAAATAGTTGAACTAAAAAAATATTTTGAAACCAAACTTCGATTTTATAAAAAACCACCAATTAAAGCAATAGATAATGTATCTTTTAAGTTATATGAAAGGGAAACCTTAGGTTTGGTGGGTGAGTCTGGCTGTGGAAAAACAACTCTTGGAAGAGCGATTTTACATTTAGAAAAAATAACATCAGGGCAATTATTTTATAAAGGAAAAGATATTACAAGTCTCTCTAAACTTGAGTTAAGAAGTTTAAGAAAGGAAATTCAAATTATTTTTCAAGATCCATTTTCCTCGCTAAACCCACGAATTTCTATCGGGAATTCAATTTTAGAACCCATGATTGTGCACGGGATATTATCATCTTTCAAAGAAAGGAAATTATATGTATTAGATTTATTAAAAAAAGTTGGATTAGAAGAAGACCATTTCAACAGATATCCACATGAGTTTTCTGGTGGACAAAGACAGAGAATAGGAATCGCTAGAGCCATTGCATTGCAACCAAAGTTAATTATTTGTGACGAATCTGTTTCTGCTTTGGACGTATCAGTTCAAGCCCAAGTTCTCAACTTGCTGAATGAATTAAAAATATCGTTTAATTTTTCATATATTTTCATTTCACATGATTTATCAGTAGTTAAATATATGTCAGATCAGTTGTTGGTTATGAATCAAGGAAAAATTGAGGAAATAGGCGATGCCGATGCTATATATAATAATCCAAAAACTAGCTACACAAAGAATTTAATTAACGCAATACCTAAAGGGATTTAAGTTTTTTTTCTCTTCTTAAAATTCCTCAATATTTGGTATATTGCTGTACTCTAAAATAATAAATAAATAAATGAAAATTATAGTCCCTATGGCTGGAATTGGGTCTCGTTTGAGACCACATACTCTAACAATTCCCAAGCCTTTAACAGTTATAGCAGGAAAACCTATCGTTCAAAGGTTGGTAGAAGATATTGCCTCTGTAGTAAATCAATCTATAGAAGAAATAGCTTTTATAATTGGACCATCAGCAAAAGGCTTTCCAAGTAATACGAAAGATAAATTATTAAAAATCGCAAAAGAATTAGGTGCCAAAGGCTCTGTATATGTCCAAGAAGAGGCTTTAGGTACTGCTCATGCAATTTTTTGCGCAAAAGAGTCACTGTCTGGCCCTTGTGTGGTTGCCTTTGCAGATACACTTTTTAAAGCAGATTTTACATTAGATGCAGAAGCAGATGGTGCTATTTGGGTAAAACAAGTAGAAGATCCTAGTGCATTTGGAGTTGTCAAATTAAGCGATGGTTTTATTACTGATTTTGTTGAAAAACCAACAGAATTTGTGTCAGATTTGGCGATTATAGGCATCTATTATTTTAAAGATGGTGACAGATTATCTAAAGAAATAAGATATTTGATAGATAATGATATTAGACCTTCTGGAGAGTTTCAATTAACAGAAGTTTTAGAAACATTAAAACAAGAAGGGGCTAAGTTTATTCCTGGAAAAGTTGATGTTTGGATGGATTGTGGTAAAAAAGATCCAACAATTGATACCAATAAAAAAATATTAGGTTTTGAGCATGATAAGGGAAATAACTTAGTAGCCAGTTCTGTAGTATTAGAAAACTCTAAAATTATAGAACCTTGTTATATTGGAGAAAATGTAGTTTTAAAAAATACTACTATTGGACCGTATGTTTCAATTGGTGAAAATAGTTTGGTGGAAGATTCTCAAATTAAGAACTCTTTAATTCAAACAAATGTTCAAATATTTAATGCTACATTAGAAAATGCAATGATTGGTAATCATGCAAGGTATAATGGCAATTATACTTCTGTAAACATTGGTGATTATTCAGAACTTACTTAAAACAAAAAATTATGAGTAAAAGGATTGTACTTTTTGTCTTCTTAGGGCTGCTTTACAATCCTTTTTTTTCTTTCTCACAAGATAGTATTCCAATGACTAAAGATATAACTGAGGAGAATGAAATAAAATTTCAAGAATACTTTTTTAAATCTCTCTCAGAAAAGTCAATTAAAAACTATCAAAAAGCCATAGAAAATTTAGAAGAATGCAATGCTATTTTACCAAAGAATAAAACAATCTACTTTGAGTTTTCTAAAAATTATTTACTTTTAAATAAAACGATTGAAGCTAAACAGTATATAGCAAAGGCTTTAGAACTAGAGCCAACTAATAATTGGATGTTATTGCATTTAGTTGCGATTCAAAAAAAAGAAAGAAATTATCAAGAAGCGATAAAGACTCAATTGAAACTAGTCCACCAAAAACCAACCCAACAGATAGAATTGATTCGGTTGTACTATTTAAATAGAGAGTATTCCAATGCTTTATCATTGATTTATATATTAGAAAAAGAAAATGGGTTAAATAATAATCTAAAACAATTAAAACACAGCCTAGAGTTACGTGAAAAACCCTTGGTAGCAGAGGTAACTAAAGAGGATTTAACGATGTTAATTTCTAAATTCGAAAACAATAAACCATCTTTTTTTACGTTAAAAAAAATACTAGAAATAGCAATTAAAACGAATACTGAAGTGTTCTATAGTTATAGTAGGTTGGCAATTGATTTTTATCCAGCGCAACCATTTTCCTATCTTTCCAGAGGTAAAGCTTTACAACTACAAAACAAACATCAAGAAGCTATTGATATTCTTGAAATAGGGATAGATTTTGTAATAGAGGGCTCAGTATTAGAAAATAAATTTTATGCGATACTATTAAAGGCATATACTAGTATGAACAACACTTCAAAAGTTTTAGAGTACAAACAAAAGCTTAAAAAAATATAGAATGAGAATAGTAAGCTGTCTAATTTTTTTTTTAATTATAGTAACTTCTTGTAAAAGTAAAAAAAACCTTGTCAATTCAGGAGTTGTCAAAAGTTTGTCCGCAAAAAAAATTATTAAAAAACACAATGCAACTTCTTTTAATGCTGAAACACTAGAGGCTAAATTAAAAATTGGTTATTCTGATAATCGGAATGGTAAAAGAAACCGAATAAGTTTTACAGTTCGTCTTAGGATGCAAAAAGATTCTGTTATCTGGATGAAAGGTACCTATGCTTTTCTTAGCGCTTTTAGAGCAAAAATAACCCCAACAACTTTTAGTTATTATTCGCTTTTAGATAAGAAATACTTTGAAGGTGATTATTCTCTTCTAGAGAAAATGTTGGGAACTAAAATCACATTTAAACAAGTTCAAAATTTATTGCTTGGAGAAAGTATTTTAGATTTAAAAAAGAAAAAATACATATCAGAAGTAGATGATAATTTTTACAAACTAACTCCTAAAGAATACCCTGAATTGTATCGTATTTTATTTTTCTTTGATCCTGATAACTTTAAGTTAAAAAAACAGGAACTAAATATATACAATCAAAACACAATTTTACAAATAAAATATAGCAACTATACCTCCCTGGAAAGACAATTAATCCCTAAAAAAATTGTAATTAATATTAATGAGTCAGATCAGTATACCAACATTAATATTGACTTTAAATCAGTAATTTTAAATAACAAAATTAGTATTCCTTATAGAATACCATCTACTTACAAACGCATCAAACTTTAATGATTACAAAGTATCGATTCATATCTATTTTAGTATTTCTTTTTTTTACGGTCTCTGTAACTGCACAAAAAAAATCGAGAAAGCAGTTAGAGGTTGATAGAAATAGAATAAAAAAAGAAATCAAAATGGTAAATAAGTTACTATTTGATGCTCAAAAAAACGAAAAAAATGCTCTTGAAGATTTAAAAGATTTGAATCAGAAAATTACGATTAGAGAAAAATATATTAAAACTATAAACTTAGAAGTTAAATCTTTGTCTGATGAAATAATAGATAAAGAAAATGATATTCAAAAATTAACGATAAAACTAAATAAGCTTAAAGAAGATTATGCAACTATGATTTATAAATCATACAAAAGTAAATCTCAGCAAAGTAGGGCGATGTTTTTGTTTTCTTCAAAAAGTTTTTATCAGGCTTATAAGAGAGTAAAATACATGAAACAATATGCCTCTTTTAGAAAAAAACAAGGAGAAGATGTTGCTGTATTGGCTAAAAACTTTCTGCAATTAAAAGATTCGTTACTGTATCAAAAAAAATTAAAAGACACTTTGTTATCTAATGAAGAAGAACAGAAATCAAAAATTGAAGATGATAAAATAGATCAACAAAAATTAATTTCTCAGATAAAAAAGCAAGAAAATAAATATAAGAGAGAACTACTAAAAAAGGAGCAAGAACAAAAGAAAATATCAGAAAGAATAGACAAAATAATTAAAGATGCCATTGCAAAATCTAATGCTCTAAAAGGGGTTAAAAAGTCAAAAGGGTTTTCATTAACTCCAGAAGCGAAGGCGCTAGCTGTTAGATTTGAACAAAACAAAGGAAAGCTCCCTTGGCCAGTTGAAAGTGGACTTATAGTAAGAAGGTTTGGTAAACAACCACATCCTATTTATTCAGGAAACTTCATTAACAGTACAGGAATTCATATTGCAACTAAAAAAGGGTCAAATGCAGAAGCTATCTTTAATGGCGAAATTCTAGCCATACAAACTCAATCTGAAGGAAAAAAGTCCATTTTAATTAGACATGGAAATTATATTTCTGTCTATAATAACTTAGAAACGGTTTACGTAAGTAACGGGGAAAAAGTTTCAACGGGTCAATCTTTAGGAAAAATATTTACAGATAGAATTACAGGGAAGACCAAACTTATTTTCGTATTATCAAAAAATACAACTAGATTAAATCCTGCTAGTTGGATTTTGAGTAAATAATTAGCGCATCACTTTTTTTATAATATTTTTACCAGTCATTGCAGAACTTGTAATTACTCCTGAAAATAATGCTGCTGCGACTCCTGCAGTAACAATATCCTGACCAGTTAAATAAAGGTTTTTGATAGGAGTTTTGGGTTTTAGAAATTGCTGGCGAAACCTTTTAGGGCTATGATCTAAACCATAGATTTCACCTTTATCATAATTTATAAAATGCTTAGTGGTTAGTGGTGTAGAAAGCTCGTAATGTGATATTTTACCTTTAGTCTGTGGTATTTTTTTGTACAGAACTTCCAGTAAACGTACTGTTATTTTTTCTTTCAATGTAGTATAATCTTCACCTCGTTTCATCCATTTACTTCCTTCCCATGATTCAAAAAAATTATAGGGTACTAATGTAATAATATCAATGGTGCTTTTTCCAGGATATCTATTATTCCAATCAGGATCTTTAGCGGATGGGAACGAAATATATACTGCAGGGAATTCTTCTTCTACATTGGCTAAATATCTCTCAACACATGTGTCATGATCTAAATCACTTGGATAAATCCAGTAATTTGTTTTTGGAAGTTTTAATTCTTCAGGGGAACTCTCAAGTCCAACATATAAACATGCATGAGAAACAGATCGATTTACTTTTTTTAATTGACTTTTTAGTTGATGTTTCTCAGAAATTGCATTAGGTATAAGTTTATGATATGTAGTCATAATTCCTGCACCACTGATAATTTTTTTTGCAGAAAAAACTTTTCCATCTTTCATTTTTACCCCAGTTGCTGTATTGTTTGAAACAATAATTTTTTCAACTTCAGCATTAATTAGAATAGTGCCACCAGCTTTTTCTATTACAGTATCTATTGTTTTAGCGATTTGAGATGATCCACCAATTGGAAAGCTTCCACCACTAAAATAATGTCTTGCTACTGCTGCATGCATTACAAAACTACTTTGTTTAGGTGGTAAGCCGTAATCTCCGTATTGACCTGTTAAAACTTTAATAAGCTCCTCATTATCGGTTATAGATTTTAAAACTGCATAAGTTGTTTTATCTGAAAACTTATGAAAAGGAGCTCTCATTTTTTTACCTACAAAGAAGTTTACTAATGATGGTAAAGCTTTGCTAATATAAAATTTTTGACTCGTTTTAATTGCTTTAAAAACTAGCTCTACATAAGTGTCAATCGCTTTTTTTTCATCAGGAAAATACTCAACAAGTTGGTTTCTAAAATTCTGAGGACCTTTTACAAAATCATATTCTTTATTTCCGATAATAATTTTATCATAAACTTTTCCCATATCTGCCCATTTTAATTTGGTATCAGAGATATAGTCAAATAATTTTTTTATGACAGAATTAGGTTTTTGAACCTCACCAATATAATGAATACCTACATCCCACTCAAATCCTTTTCGCTTAAAAACATGAGTGAAACCACCAGCAGTATAATGACGTTCTAAAACCAACACTTTCTGACCCTCTTTTGAAAGTATCGCAGCTGCCGTAAGGCTTCCCATGCCAGAACCTATTATAATAGTATCGTAATAATTTGCTAAGACTGGTTTTTTCTTATAGGATTGAATCATTTAGTAGGATCTAGTTTAGAAGTCATGTAATATATAACTAAGATAGATTTTTAATCATAAATAATGATGAATCATTATTGGATTTCAATAGGTACTTGTTAAATATTTTCTCAGTCTAGGAGAATCTATAAATTTCTGAGGTTATAATAAATAGATGCTAGCGTGTAAGTTTTTCAAAATAATTTAAAGTATCACAAAACAGAAATTTAAATCATTGAAAATTATTCTATGAACAATGCCCTCAATTCAGAGGCTTCATTAGGTTTCATCTTTCCTGCCAAAACCAAACTTAATTGCTTTCTTCTCAAAGCCCCATTAAAACGTTCTTTTTCTAATTCAGTTTCTGGTTTTATTTGAGCAATCTCAACAGGTTTTCCAGTTTCATCAACAGCAACAAAAGTATAAATACCTTCATTTACCTTCGTTTTTAAACCAGATTGACGATCTTCAATCCAAACATCTACATATATTTCCATTGAAGATTTAAAAGCTCTAGAAACTTTAGCCTCTATTGTTACCACACTTCCAACTGGAACGGATTTGGTGAATACCACATTGTTTACAGACGCAGTGACAACTATTCTTCGGGAATGACGACGAGCGGCGATACTGCATGCTCTATCCATCCTTGCCAATAATTCACCACCAAAAAGATTGTCTAGATAATTTGTTTCTCCGGGTAATACTAGGTCTGTAAGGATTGTTAACGACTCTTTAGGTGTTTTTTGTTTCATCGATAATTTTTTTTGACAAAGATAAGCAATCACAAGATTGGTTATAAGTTAGTCTGGAAAACTGAAATGAATTATTCGAATTTTTTAACTAGCAACCAAGCGTCATTAGAATCATTTTCTCTCACAGAAGCAAGATTTTGATAAGCATCTGTTTTTTTAAAAAAAGAAGCATACGCTACTTGTGTTAACCCCCATTTATTTTTCCCTAGTATCTTTGCATTAAACCCCTTTGCATTAAGCTGATTAACTTTTCTATGGGCATTTTCTGCAAATTGAAATGCTCCTGCTATGACATGATATGGTTTTGGAAGTTCTTTATCAATATTTAATTCGATAGTTACCAAAGGATTTTCTATTACAAATGTTGCAGATTGAATTTTGGTATCTAACTTTTTTTGATTTTTTGCAAAGGTTATCTGTTCTTGTTTGTTTTCATAGCCTGTGAAAGCTAGATAAGAAACCGATAATAAAATAGCAGCAGAGGCAGCATATTTTAAAAATACAGGAATCTTTTTAGGTTCATTTTTTACAGGAACAAATGTAATTGTAGTATCATCAGTTCTCTCAACTATAGAAGATTCAAAAGAAGTTAACCCAAATGATGACCTTAAGAAATTGACATTGTTACTTGGATTAAAAATTAATTGATTTTTTTGATTTAAAGAAAATGAACCAACATTATGAATTTGTAAAGTTTCTATTTTAATTATTGAATTCCAGACAGAAACAATTTCTGAAATTTTAATAGTTGCTTGATCAAAAGAGATATTTTCTGATGAAGCTATATAGTTGGCTAATAACCCATCATTATGAGTTAAGTGAGAATTAAAACCTACTTGTTTTGTTGGTGGTAAAAAAGTATAAGAATTTTTATGAATTTGAGCGCTTATTCTGTTGGTTACAAAACCTCCAAAATTAGGTACAATTACACAATCATGTCTATACAATAAATCTTTAATGTAGTTAGCTATTACCATACTATCAAAGATAAATATTTAAACAAAAGATGTGCCATAAGTCTAAAATAATTATTAACAATAAATTTGTATATTGAATATTAAAAAATTGTACCTTGAAAGAAGAAGAAATTTTAGCACTTTTGCGTTTGCAAAAGACAAAATCTATAGGTGATATTCTAGCAAAAAAACTTATAGCTACTGTAGGAAATGCTGCGGATATTTTTAGTGAAAAGAAAAATACTCTTCATAAAATTAATGGAATAGGTAGCTATGCCATTCAAAATTTACTCAATGATTCTTATCAACATTTAGCAGAAAAAGAACTCCAATATATTAATAATAATAATATTAAATATTCTTATTTCTTGGAGAATAATTATCCTAAAAACTTACAACATTGTATCGATGCTCCTATTTTATTTTTTAAAGATGGAAATATTGATTTTTCAAACGAAAAAATCATTTCTGTTGTTGGCAGTAGAGCTATGACAAATTATGGTAGAGATTTTTGTGAAAAATTAATTGAAGAATTATCCGTTTACAATCCAATTATCATTAGCGGTTTTGCATATGGGGTCGATATTTGCGCTCACAAAGCATCGATGAAGCACAACTTACAAACTATTGCTGTCCTAGCACATGGTCTTGAGCAAATTTACCCGAAAGTTCATAAAAAATACATACATAAAGTAAATGATCATGGAGGTTTTATTACTGAATTTTTTCACAATGATGAACCATTACGAGAAAATTTCTTAAAAAGAAATAGGATTATCGCCGGAATATCTAAAGCAACAATTGTTATAGAATCTGCATCAAAAGGAGGTTCTTTAGTAACTGCAGATATTGCTAATTCATATGATAGAGAGGTGTTTGCGGTACCTGGTAGAATTAACGATAGAATGAGTCAAGGATGCAATGATTTAATTTACAGAAATAAAGCTCATTTACTAAAGTCTTCAGAAGATATTGTAAAAATGCTTAACTGGGATATCTCAAAAACTACCATTCCTGAACAAATAAATCTATTTGTTGAGCTGACTGACCAAGAACAAAAAATTGTTGATTTTTTACAACAAAAAGAACAACAATTATTAGATGTTATTGCTTTAGAAACTCATATTCCAGTATATCAATTGGCAACAATATTATTACAGTTAGAGTTAAAAAATATTGTAAAACCTTTACCAGGAAAGTTGTTTAAATTAACTTGATAATAAGATTATACTGTACATTTGATTTTAATCTTAGAATAGATGGCAGTAGAAAAAAAATTAATGTCTCAAAAAAAGCCAACATTTCCTGTAAATGAAATGTTAGATAGATATTTAAAAAAATACAATAGAAATGTAAAGATTTCTATTCTTTATGACGATTTATTACGCTTTCAAGGATCTGTTACTGTTTATGATAAAAATGAAGAAGATACACTGTGGATAAGAACTTATTATTCTGAGTATGATAGAGAAGAAATCGATACTAGTTTAAAAAAAATATACACCATATTACATTCAGATGGAAGTGATGAAACCATTCCGTTTTTAAACGTAGATGCCATTGATTACTGTACGTTTGGTAATTCAAAACCTTTTAGGGTGAAAATTAGAAATATCATAAATGATAATTACACCTATTTTTACATTAAAAAAGCAGATGCTTCAAGAATTTATGGCTTAGAATTAGAACATATTTTGTCTCCTCATAATATGAATTTTTTAGTACACAAAGACACCTTAATAGAAGAACATATTTCAGGGATTCCAGGAGATGATTTTATCAAAGATTTCTTACCAAAATGCACAGAATCAGAAAAATCTCAAATAGCAAAAGAATTTGTAAAATTTAAAGAACGTTGTTTAGTTCGTTTATTGGGAGATATGCGTTCTTATAATTATGTAATTATTCCAACGCATGATTTTGACCAAATTATATATAAAATTAGAGCGATTGATTTTGATCAGCAATCTTTTGAAGGAAATTTAAAAGTATATAATTTACAATTTTTGAAAGAAAATTTTAAAATTGTAGACATGGTAAATAGAAAATTAGACAATAATTCTATTACTCAGTATAAGTTAGAAGAGCGTTCTTTTATGGCTAAGAGAATGATTACATCGCCAAGAAGAGCTACTCGTTTAATTAAATGCATGAAAAATGATACGATTTCTTTTCCCAATAATGTGCAACTTTTAAAAAAGCATTTGATTAAATATGTTGGAGATGTTAAGTTTAAAGAGTGCAATAATATGGGTGAGATTTTGGAAACAATTTTAGTATTTGTAAAACGCAATTACCAAGACGTACATACTAAATAGCTAGCTTATTTTTTAGGTCTTATCGTTTCGATAAATACTGTGGAGATAATTAATAGTCCACCCCAAATAGTATTTACAGCTGGAATTTCATTGACAACTACAAAAGCTATTATGATTCCAAAAACAGGTTGAATACTACCAATAATAGTAGCAGTAGAAGCAGAAAAAAACTTCAAAGAATGCACCATTAAGCTATGCCCTATAGCCGTAGTTATAATGGCTAATAATAGTAGATATGGAACTTGAGTCTGAAACCCGGAAACATCCATAAAAAACAAGACAGGAAATAGTACAATAGTAATTACAGATGTTTGATAAAACATAAGCATACTCCCATGATAATGATCAACATGTTGCTTTAAAATTAGGATTCTAATTGAGTAGCAAAAAGCAGAAAATAAACCAAATAAAATTCCTTTTAAATCGTCGCTTTCTAAATTAAATTCAGGAGCTAAAATATATATTCCAATCAAGATGATAGTTCCTAAAATAAGATGTACTGGATTGAATTTTGTTTTCAAAAAAAAAGGTTCTAATAAAGCTGTTATTACAGGAAATGTAAAAAGCGATAGCATCCCTAAAGCTACATTTGATAACTTCAACGCATAAAAATAGCTAATCCAATGTGCGGCCATGAAAAGTGAGCTGATAATTAAAGGAACATGAGTTCTCATTGTAAGAACAGTTAAGTTTATCTTCTTGTACCTACAAAAACCGAATAAAAAAATCATTGCAAAAGCAGAACGAAACCAAATAATTACTTCAGATGGCATTGCTATATATTTCCCTAAAACACCAGAAGTACTGATTAATAAAGTTGCTAAAATTAAGCCAGATAAGTTTTTTAGATGAGTGTTATTCATAAAATTTTAGTACTAATGACTAAATTTTCTGTAAAGTTTTTAGTGCTATTTCTACAGAATTTATTTTGATAAAAGTAATCAATAATCGCAAACCGCTTTTAGTTTGTTTTTCTTTCATTACACAACTTTTGGGGTTTTGTTGAACATGCTTTAGTATTTTAGTAAATGCTTCTGTTTGATAAAACTCGCTTTGTTGATCGGCTATAAAATACCCAATCATCCGTTTTTGTTTTAGGACAACCTTTTCTAATCCTAATTTCTTTGCAAACCATTTTAAACGAACACTATCTAATAAATCAAAAGCTTGAATGGGTAATTCACCAAAACGATCAATCAACCGTTTTTCATAGTGCTGCAATTCTTCTTCTGTTCCAAATGCAGACAATTCATTGTATAGGTTTAGTCGTTCTGTTATTGAATTTATATAGTTGTCAGGAAATAAAATTTCAAAATCGGTATCTATTTGAACTTCTTTTATAAATTCTTTTGGTTTCGTTTCTTCCGAACTGTATAGCTCTTTGAATTCATTTTCTTTCAACTCTTCAATGGCTTCACTTAATATTTTTTGATAGGTATCAAAGCCAATATCGTTTATAAAACCACTTTGTTCACCACCCAACAAATCACCAGCTCCACGAATTTCTAGATCTTTCATGGCAATGTTAATTCCACTCCCTAAATCAGAAAACAATTCTAAAGCTTCAATTCTTTTTCTGGCATCATCAGTCATCATGTGATATGGAGGGGTTATGAAATAACAAAATGCTTTTTTATTGGATCTTCCAACCCTACCTCGCATTTGATGTAAATCAGACAAGCCAAAATTGTTTGCATTGTTAATAAAAATTGTGTTTGCATTAGTTACATCCAATCCGCTTTCTACGATTGTAGTAGAAACCAAAACATCAAATTCATTATTCATGAAACCAAACATCAAGCTTTCTAGCTTTTTGCCTTCCATTTGCCCATGACCAATTCCTATATTAGCATCGGGAACTAAACGTTGTAATAGACCAGCTACCTCTTTAATATTTTCAATTCTATTATGTATAAAAAAGACTTGTCCTCCTCTAGAAATTTCATAGCTAATAGCATCACGAATCGTTTCTTCGCTAAATCGAATTACTTGGGTATCTATTGGATGACGATTAGGTGGAGGTGTAGTAATAATTGATAAATCACGTGCAGCCATAAGACTAAATTGCAATGTCCTTGGTATTGGTGTTGCTGTTAGTGTTAATGTATCCACATTTTCCTTCAATGTTTTTAATTTATCTTTAACAGCAACACCAAATTTTTGTTCCTCGTCTATAACTAGTAATCCTAAATCTTTAAATTTAATTTTTTTATTAGTTAATTGGTGCGTACCAATTACAATATCTATACTTCCGTCATTAATGCCTTCTATTGCTACATTTCTTTGTTTGGTAGTTCTAAAACGATTTAAATAATCAATACTAACAGGGAAATTTTCCAATCGTTTAGTGAATGTCTTATAGTGCTGGAATGCTAAGATAGTAGTTGGTACAAGAATAGCTACTTGTTTTCCATTGTCAACTGCCTTAAAAGCAGCTCTAATAGCAATTTCTGTCTTGCCAAAGCCAACATCTCCACATACCAAGCGATCCATGGGTTGCTCTTTTTCCATGTCTGCTTTTACATCTTGTGTAGCTGTAAATTGATCTGGAGTATCTTCATAAATAAAACTAGCCTCTAGTTGATGTTGAATATGAGTGTCTGGTCCAAAAGGGAATCCTTTTTGCATTCTTCGCTTTGCATATAATTGAATTAAATTATAGGCGATCTCTTTGACACGTTTTTTAGTTTTTTGCTTTATTTTCTTCCAAGCTCCAGAGCCTAATTTATATACTTTTGGTGGTTTTCCGTCTTTCCCACTAAATTTAGAAATTTTATGCAATGAATGAATACTTACATACAAAATATCACGGTCGCCATAAATTAACTTGATGGCTTCTTGCTTTTTACCATCTACATCAATTTTTTGTAAACCACCAAACTTTCCAATCCCATGATCCATATGAGTAACATAATCACCAATTTGAAGATTGTTTAGTTCTTTTAAAGTGATGGATTGTTTTTTTGAGTACCCATTTTTTAAACGGAATTTATGGTATCTTTCAAATATTTGGTGATCTGTATAGCAGACAATTTTTTCTTCTACATCAATAAAACCTTGATACAAAGGGAATACAATAGTTTGGTAATGAACTTCTTTTTTTGAATCCTCAAAAATATCATGAAAACGTTGACTTTGTTGTTCGTTGGCACAAAAAATATAATTTGTGTACCCTTTATTGTGATGTTCGTTTAAGTTATCGATTAATAAATCAAATTGTTTATTAAACGAAGGCTGAGCTTTTGTTGTAAAATCAATAATTGGTTGATTTTTATAGGTATAAGTATCTAGGCTCGCTACTGTAAATTGGTTTAGCTGATTTTTGATAAAATCTCCATCACAAAATAAATCAGCTGGTTTTGAATGACTCAAATCTTTAGAAAGATCATCAAAAGCAGCTTCTGCTTTGGTAAATAGCTTGTCTAAATTTCCAATTAATAGTTCTCTGTTTTTGATAAAAACAACTGTTTTTAAGGATATATAACCAAGAAAGCTTTGTCGTTTCTCTTGAAGTGTTTTATTTTCTACGTTAGGCATTATAGTCGCTTTTCTTAGCTTTTCTTTTGAAAGCTGAGTTTCTATGTCAAAAGTTCTAATACTATCAACTTCATCACCAAAAAACTCTATTCGATACGGTTCATCATTTGAAAATGAAAAAACATCAACAATTCCTCCTCGAACAGAAAAATCTCCAGGTTCTGTGACAAAGTCAACACGATTAAAGTTGTATTCAAACAATACTTCATTTACAAAATCTAGTGAAACATTTTCAGATACAGAAAGTTTCAATGTATTCCTCTCTAACTCCTTCTTTGTCACTACCTTTTCAAACAGTGCTTCTGGATAGGTAACAATTACAGCTGGTTTTTTTCTAGAATTGATGCGATTTAAAACTTCAGACCGTAAGAGAACATTTGCATTATCAGTTTCATCAATTTCATAGGGTCTTCTGTAAGATCCAGGGTAGAAAAGTACATTTTTCTCATCCAATAACTGCTCTAAATCATTCAATATGTGAGCAGCTTCTTCTTTGTCATTAAAGATAAGCAGGTAAGTTTTTTCTGCTTTTTTAAAAGTTTCTGAAATAACAAAAGACAATGAAGATCCAACCAAATTCGTAATCTGAAAATGGTTTTTATCTTGTTGTATTTGCTTTAAAACTTGTAAACTTTTTACAGATTTCTCATACTGATTAACAATTGCTTGTTTACTCAAATCAACTATATTTTTTGTAAAGATAAATTCTAAATAGTAAAGTGACAATTTTTTTTAAAAATATGAGTATTGTCCTTTTTAGTAGATGAATTGTATTTTTAAAGTTTACTTTTGGGCCATTAAATTTATTTTAACAATTAAAAAATTTATTTACCCAACCTAAAAAAATTTATTATGAACAAGTATTTCTTACCTTTCATTCTGTTATTTGTCAGTTTAAGTGTCCAAAGTCAATCTAATGAATGGCTTGTTGGTTTGAGTGGTTCAGTCGTAAAACTTAACAAGAGTAATGTTCTGGATGCAAACCTAAATGATTTACATAACTTCCAGTTTCCAAAATTAAATGTTTCGAGGTCTATATCCTCAGAATTCAGTCTTGAGGCAGCGATGACAATTGGTACTTTTGAAGCCAAAGGAATTATAAATGAGTTTGATTATTTGTCACTTGACATGAATCTTATTTATAATTTTAATTTATCAGAAAATAAATTTGTACCACACTTTGGAATTGGAGCATCTTTTATTGGAGCTATCAAAGTTCTTGAAAATTCAAAACCTATGTTGGGAATTAATGTTATGACTGGAGGTACTTTTTGGCTTTCATCTAATTGGGGTTTAAATTCTCAAATTGGATATAAATTTACTCCAAGAAATAAAGAAATATTGAATAAGCATTTTCAATTAACCGCAGGTATTGTTTATAGTTTTAGTTCAAGTTTTAATAGAAGGGGTTGCAGAATGTGAGGTTAATTATCTTAATTTAAAATTAAGTAAACATTTAGAAAGATTCTAATTCCCAGAGCAGATTCTGAACATAATTTGGTTTAATATATTAGCACATTTTAATTTGCTGGAGTAGCTATAATTTGATCGATTGAATCAAAACATCAAAAATGATTAAATTAGCTAGTAATTCTATATTGGGAGGGTTTAAATTAAAAGTTTTAGCTTCCAGCTACTTTATTTCATCAATATTAATTTAACTTTTTACTGGGTAATATTTTTTTCACTGCAATTAAATATTTAGTGAATGCTTCAAAAACCACTAATTTTTTCAGTTACTAATTATTATCTGTTGTGATTACCAACAATTTAATCATCTATTTAGCTCATTATTATATTGTTATGAAGTATAATTTTAAAATTAAATTTTTTTTAGAGAATTTTTTTGTAAATTTGTGAAAAAAAAATTGAACCTCTTGTCAGAATGAAATTATTAAAAAAATCAATAATCACATTGGTATTATTTTTTGTATTTTCATTTCCAGGAAACGCTCAAGGTAATTTCAATAAATGGGTTATTGGATTAAATGGTTCAGTAGTTATTTTCGAAAACAGTTCTCCAAGCGAAGTTTTCAATTCTCAATTTCCCAAAATTAATATTTCTAAATATATATCCAATGGGTTTAGTTTAGATGGTTCAGCTACCTTAAATATATTGGGTGGAAAAGATGCTTTATTAGGTAATAAAATTATCTACAATTCACTAGATGCTCATGTTCGCTATGATTTTGGTTTGTCTAACAATAATTTTGTTCCTTACACGGCTATTGGCACAAGCTATATTTTACTTCAATATCCTAAAAATTTTTCCTTTACTTCTGTTAATATCTCCGGTGGAGGTACTTTTTGGGTTTCAGAACACTGGGGTTTTAATGCACAACTAACCTATAAATACATATTAAAAAAACATATAAATATGGTAAATCATTTACATTTTACAACTGGATTGGTCTATAGCTTTTGCCCAAGAATTGTATTTCTTAGTCTTTGGAAAAGACGAAACCCCAGAAGATTAATTAAAAATAGATTGTATTATGCAGTTCCTCGATAAAATAATTAAAAATGATAGTGTTCTTTTAGAAGCGAGAAATTTGTTAACCTTTAACTAATTTAATTGCTTCAATTTAAACAATTGCAATTAGTCTACCACCTAACTAAAAAATAGTGTAACTAATCCCTAGAAAACCTCTAATTCCTTGATTGGAGGCGTACACATAACTTGGGTCAAATGTTAATGCATTTGGATTGTCTGGAGTTACAGTGGCTTGTCCATTTGAATCAAAAACTACAGAATTATCAAAAGGATCAAAAGATCTAGCAATACTATTATCAGCTGGAGTGAAATTTAAAATATTTTTCAGACCACCGTAAAGTTCCCAATTACTTTTAAATTTTTTAGTTATTTGAATATTTTGAATACTAAACCAAGGTGAGTTTTCTTCTCTGGGATCAGTATCGCTTAGCCTTGGTAGTCGCATAGGGCCATAGGTGTTTCCTGTGTAGTCAATTTTAATTCCATTGCTTTTAAATCTATAAGAGATACTCCAAACGCCACTAAAGCTTTCGGTTAATAATTGTTGTTTTTTGTTGTCATTCTCAGTAATTGTTACATCCATTAATGTTGCTCCTAGATTAACGTTCAATCCATTTTGAAAAGTAATATCTGAATTTAATGAAAATCCTTTAGAAACTGAAAATCCGTTTAGGTTTGCATATATAATTTTATTTACGTCCGTTTCATAATCTGGTAAAATTCTATTGTTAAAATAAGTGTAAAAAGCACTTGCGTCTAGGTTAATAAATACATTTTCGGTTGTTATTTTTTTTACATAATTAATATTGGTATTCCAAGAAGTTTCAGGAGCTAGCTCACCTTCAAATTCAACCTCTCTAGCTCCAGTAAGTGCTGCATGATCTTCTGTAAAAACATTGGCAACTCTAAAACCATTTCCAACACTAATCCTTACTATATTTTTATTGTCATTTGAATTCCATTTGTAATTAACTCTTGGAGAAAAAATAGCTCCGTGTATGCTGTTGAAATCATAACGAACCCCTAATAGTATTTTATGTTGATTATTGAAGCTAATTTCATCTTGAATAAAGATTCCTGGTAGATGTATAATGGAGGGTTTATTAGTAACTCCATCATTTTCAAAAGTAGCGAACGTATTGTCATCATATGAAGTGTACCTGTATGCAATACCTAGTAAAATATTGTGAATTTTTTTAACTTTTTTATTGATGACAAATTGCCCAAAAGCAATCAACTGATTAGCATTGTAAGAATCGATTCCGTAAAAAGAATTTTGTTGATGGCCATTTGCACTAAACTGAAAACTAATATTCTCTGATGTTGGTAATTGATACGTGCCAAAAGTTTCCCATCTGCTTGTATAAATACTTTCACCATAAACCTGATCTGTACCTCTAAAAATTTTGTTCCAGTTCGTTTCACCTCCCCAGCGATCCTCATATAAGTAACGAAATGCGATCGTGAATAATTTATTTTTTTTACGTTTGAAGTTTAACTTGTTAAAGATAGAAATTCTGTTTTGTAGTGTTAGATCAGTAAACCCATCATCATTATTGTCAATAATATTTTGATAGTTGAAATAATTAATTCCGGTCAGTCCTTGTATTTTTTCAGAGAGCTGATATCTAAAACCGATATCAGTATTTATTTCACCCCAAGAACTTGAAAAACTATCTACAGACAAGGTTGGAGAGTTTGACGGTTTTTTAGTGATGATATTAATAATTCCTCCAACAGCTTCAGAGCCATATAAGGTAGATGCAGGACCTTTTACAATCTCAATTCTTTCAATCAAAGCTTGTGGAATACCTGTTAAACCATACACAGTTGAAAGACCGCTTACTATTGGCATACCATCTATCAAAACAAAAGTATATGGCCCTTCTAATCCGTTGATATGAATATCACCAGTATTGCAAACATTACAATTCAATTGAGGGCGAACTCCATTTACATTTTGTAAAGATTCGAAAATTGACGGTGTTGGGTTTTTTTTAAAAAAACTTTTACCGTAGACATCAACAGGAACAGGACTTGCAGATTTTGAAACAGGTCTTAATGTTCCAGACACTACAATCTCATCTAAAGAATTATCTGACTCTAACAAGAAGTTGCGAATTGTTTTGTCGTTTTTATTGAAAGTGATTTTTCTTGATTTAGTTTTATACCCAATACTACTTATTATAACCGTATAAGTTCCATTTGGGATATTTTTAATTTGGTATTGTCCATTTTCACTTGATGAAGTTCCTAGTTTTGTATTTTTTATATAAATATTAGCATAAGATAGCCCACCTGAATTATCAGAGACCTTACCTGATAAAGTGTTTTTTTGAGAATAACAATTGATTGATGTTGCTAGGAATAATAGTATTTTAAGATACAGTTTCATTAATGTATAAATATTTATTTTCGGTAAAAGTAAATAAATTTTTAGTCATGACTAAATTATTTTTTAATAAAAAATAAAAAAAAGCTTATATTTGTGCCATTATTACTACAAATATGTTTTCACTCTCAGAAGAGAATTATTTAAAATCTATTTATCATTTAGAGTCTATTTCTGGAAAAGGAACTAGTACAAATGCAATTGCTAAAAAATTAGAGACAAAGCCTTCATCAGTTACTGACATGATCAAGAAGCTTGCCGATAAACAGGTGTTGGTTTATAAAAAATATCAAGGAGTAACTTTAACGAATTTAGGAAAGAAATCAGCTACCGCTATCATAAGAAAACATCGTCTTTGGGAAGTTTTTTTAGTTAACAAATTGAATTTTTCTTGGGATGAAGTTCATGATGTTGCTGAGCAATTGGAGCATATTAAATCTGCTAAATTAATTGACGAATTGGATGAGTTTTTAGGGTTTCCGAAAAAGGATCCACATGGAGATCCAATTCCAGATAAAGAAGGAAACTTTCACAAAATAGAAAAAATATTGCTATCAAGTTTAGAAGAAAATCAGTCTGGAATATGTATTGGAGTAAATGATTCTTCATCAGATTTTTTAAAATATTTAGACAAGTATCAAATTTCTTTAGGTCAACAATTAAAAGTAATTTCTAAAGAACCTTTTGATGGCTCTTTAATAATTTTAGTCAACAAAAAAGAAATTACTATTTCACATAAAACCTCTAACAATATTTACATACAATCATGACGACATTAGATCAATTAGTTGAATTTGGAAAAGAACATCCAATTTTATCAGCTTTATACGCATCATTATTTACATGGGGTTTAACAGCATTAGGAGCTAGTTTGGTTTTCTTTTTTAAGAAAATGAATAGAGCTGTTTTAGATGGTATGTTAGGGTTTACAGGAGGCGTAATGGTTGCTGCAAGTTTTTGGAGCTTACTAGCCCCTGCAATTGAAAATAGTCCAGGTGAAGGTTTTATGAAAGTACTACCATCAGCAATTGGTTTTGCATTAGGCGCATTGGCCTTGTTTGGAATGGATAAAATCTTACCGCATTTACATATCAATTTCAAAGAATCTGAAGCGGAAGGAGTGAAAACAAGTTGGCATAAAACAACCTTATTGGTATTGGCAATTACATTACATAATATTCCAGAAGGCTTGGCGGTTGGAGTTTTATTTGGGGCAGCTTCTACCTTAGTTGGAGCAGAACAAACGGAAATGATTATTGCTGCAATTTCTTTGGCAATTGGAATTGGAATTCAGAATTTCCCTGAAGGGTTTGCGGTAGCAATGCCTTTAAGAAGACAAGGTGTAAGTAGGTTAAAAAGTTTTTGGTATGGTCAGCTATCAGCTGTTGTAGAGCCTGTTGCAGCAGTTATCGGTGCCGTTGCAGTTTCTTTCTTTACTCCAATTTTACCCTATGCATTAGCATTTGCCGCAGGAGCAATGATTTTTGTAGTAGTTGAAGAGGTAATTCCAGAAACACAAAGAGATAAATATACAGACATTGCTACGCTTGGATTTATAGGTGGTTTTATTGTAATGATGTCTTTAGATGTAGGATTGGGTTAAAATCAATAATTATAATACAAAAAGCCAAACAATTTTTGTGTGGCTTTTTGTATTTTGCAACAAAATATTTTTGTGCAACAAGAATCTACTTTTCAAATTTATAATGCCTCAGCTGGTAGTGGAAAGACTTTTACATTGGTAAAAGAATACTTGAGACTTGTACTCATTAATGATGATATTTTTGTTTTTCAAAAAATTTTAGCCATTACATTTACCAATAAGGCAGCTGCAGAAATGAAGCACCGCGTTTTGAGTAGCTTAAAAGAGTTTTCTGAAGGAAAAAAATCACCCCTTTTAGATATTTTACAAAATCAAACAGGTCTTGATGCTTTAACGATACAAAAGAAAAGTAAAAAAACCTTACAAGTCATTCTTCAAAATTATGCAGCTTTCCATATTACTACTATAGACAGCTTTACGTACAAAATTATTAAAAACTTTGCCTTTGATTTAGGCCTTAGTCAGAGTTTTGAGGTAGAAATGAATGCACAAGATCTTTTGGATAAAGCTGTAGAAGTTCTTATTTCAAGAATTGGGACAAATAAAGAATTAACTGATGTTTTGATTGAGTATTCTTTAGATAAGGCAGATGATGATAAGTCTTGGGATATTTCTAGAGATTTATCTGAGTTTTCAAGGATTCTTTTAAGTGAAGAAGATATTGCTCATTTTAGAAAGCTAAGCGATAAGTCGTTGCAAGATTTTAAACTAGTGCAACAAAAATTGAGTTCTTATCAGGAAGAGGTGATTGCTAAGATGAAATCTATTGGTGTAGAAGCGTTGCAGATAATTGAAAATAAGTCTTTAGAACACAAAGATTTTTATAGATCTATGCTTCCAAATCACTTTTTATCCCTTATTAATAAAACACAGGGCACAAAGTTTTTTGATCAAAGTACCCTTAAAAAAAGAATTGATGAACAATCATTATACTCAAAATCTAAATCTGCAGTTATCATCGCCTCTATTGAAGATATTTTACCTGAAATTTTAAAATTATATGATGAATCAGAATTGCTTTATCAGCAGCTAGTTCAGACTAGGTTAGTCCTAAAAAGTATTATTCCGTTAGCAGTTTTAAATAATATAAATTTAGAATTGACTAGTATAAAAGAAGAAAATAATATTCGCTTAAATGCAGAGTTTAATCAATTAATTTCAGATAATATTCAAGAGCAACCAGCTCCATTTATATATGAAAGAATTGGTCAGAAGTTTATGCATTATTTTATTGATGAAATGCAGGACACATCTGTTTTGCAATGGAAAAACTTGATTCCGCTGATAGATAATTCATTAGCACAAGAAAATACAAGTTTGCTATTGGTTGGAGATGGAAAGCAAGCGATTTATAGATGGCGAGGCGGAAAATCTGAACAATTTATTGAATTAGGTTCAGAAAATAGCGCAACTAAAAATCCTTTTTTAATAGAAAAAAAGGTACAAGAATTATCCGTAAACTATAGAAGTTTCAGCGAAATCATAAATTTCAATAACTCTTTTTTTAAACATGTTTCACAGTTTTTACAAAACCTTTCCTATGCTAACTTATTCTTAAAAAAATCACATCAAGAAGAAAATGAAAACAAAGGAGGTTGTGTTTCTATTTCTTTCATAGATAAATCAGATGATAAAGAAGAGGATGAATTAAAATATGCCAAGAAAGTTTATCAAATAATTCAACAATTAGATTCTGCAGTTTCTTTAGGGTCTGTATGTGTTTTGGTTAGGAAGCGAAGTGAGGGAGTTGTTGTTGCAAATTATTTATCAGAAAATAGTTTAGAAATTGTTTCTTCAGAAACGTTGTTGCTCAGTAATAGTAAAAAAGTAAATTTTATTATCAGTTTTTTAAAGTACACATTAAATTCAAATGATAAAGAGAGTTTATTAGATGTTTTATATTTCCTTCACACACATCTAAATATTTCAATTGATAAACATACTTTTTTTACAGAATTTCTTGGTCGTGAGTTTCAAGAGGTTCTTGAAGTACTAAAAAAATACAATTGTATTTTCGATATAATTGCTTACAATCAGTATCCTTTTTATGAAAAAATAGAGCTGATTATCAGATCTTTTAACTTACAAAATAAAACAAATGCCTACGTTCAGTTCTTTTTAGACGAGGTACTCGTTCAACAACAAAAAGAGTCAAGTATACAAGATTTTTTAGATTTTTGGGAACACAAAAAGGAGTCATTAAGTGTCGTTACTTCTGAAAACCCAAATGCCGTGAAGATCATGACCATTCATAAATCTAAAGGACTAGAATTCCCAATAGTAATTTTTCCGTGTGATTTAAATATTTACCAAGATATAAAGCCAAAAGTCTGGTTAGAAAACAGTGTTGATGATTTTCCAGAGATTATGGTTTCTTTGACTAAAGAAATTCAATATGTAAACAAAAATGGAAAAGAACTCTATGATAATAGAAGAGCAGCTTTAGAGTTAGATAGCTTTAACCTCTTATATGTTGCCTTAACAAGAGCTGCTGAACAGCTATATGTTATTACAGAAAAGAAGTTAAATAAAGAAGGAATCGAGGATTTGAAGTACTATTCTGGAATATTTATTTCTTTTTTAAAAGAAAGTAAATTATGGATTGAAGATAAGGATGAATATATTTTTGGTTCTCCAGTAAAATCAACCAAAATTAATACACCAGAAGCATCCGGTAAAATTCAAGATACTTTTATAAGTACTCCTTGGAATAATCATAATATCACTTTATTGGCAAATTCGTCATCTTTATGGGGAACGAAAAGAGGGGATGCAAAAGAGTATGGGACTTTTATCCATAAAATATTATCGGAGGTTATTACAAAATTTGATGTTTCTCCGGTTTTAGAAAAACATGTACTACAAGGAGATATAGATGCTGATAAAAAAAATCAACTCGAGCAGAAAATAGCAGAAATTATTACCCACCCTAAGTTAAAAAAATATTATTCAGAAGATGTTACTATATATAATGAAAGAGAGATTGTTTACAATAATCAAATCATAATTCCAGATAGATTGGTATTTGACAAAAAGAAAAGAGTTACAATAATTGATTATAAGACTGGAGTCGCTAAAGAAGAACATTATTTTCAGATAGAAAATTATGCAAGAGTTTTAGAATCATTAAATTATTCAGTTCATAAAAAGATTCTTGTTTACAGTAATAAATCAATATCTATAGAGGAATTTTAAAGTATTTTTACAGTCTCAAAAAAAATAAAAAAATTATACAAACAACTATGTACGGAGCAATAAAAGAGCATTTACAAAAAGAAATAGCTGAAATTAAAGAGGCTGGATTGTATAAATCAGAACGTATTATTACATCATCTCAAGATGCAGTTATTAAAATTTCTACAGGGGAGGAAGTCCTTAATTTTTGTGCCAATAACTACCTTGGTTTATCAAATCATCCTGATGTTATTCAAGCAGCAAAAGATACGATGGATACTCACGGTTTTGGAGTGTCATCTGTAAGGTTCATTTGTGGAACACAAGACATCCACAAAGATTTGGAATCAAAAATTGCTAAATTCTATCAAACTGAAGACACTATTTTGTATGCTGCAGCTTTTGATGCCAATGGAGGTGTCTTTGAGCCTTTGTTATCAAAAGAAGATGCTATTATTTCCGATAGTTTAAATCACGCTTCTATTATAGACGGAGTTCGTTTATGCAAAGCATCTAGATATCGTTATGACAATAACAATATGGAAGACCTAGAAATTCAGCTAATTGAGGCATCCAAGAAGAATCATCGTTTTAAAATTATTGTTACAGATGGTGTTTTCTCAATGGATGGAATTGTTGCTAAATTAGATGAGATTTGTGATTTAGCAGACAAGTATGATGCGTTGGTTATGATAGACGAATGTCATGCTACAGGTTTTATTGGAGCAACAGGTCGCGGTACTTTAGAATTAAAAAATGTTTTAGGAAGAATAGACATCATTACAGGTACTTTAGGAAAAGCTCTAGGTGGAGCCATGGGTGGTTATACTACTGGTAAAAAAGAAATTATAGAAGTTTTACGTCAAAGATCTAGACCTTACTTATTTTCAAATTCTTTAGCACCTGCTATCGTAGGAGCTTCGTTAAAAGTCTTTGAAATTATATCTAATGACACCTCTTTAAGAGATAAATTAGAATGGAACACCAATTATTTTAGAGCTAAAATGGGAGATGCAGGATTTGATTTAGTTGGAGCAGATGCGGCTATAGTTCCAGTAATGCTTTATGATGCTAAGTTATCTCAGGTAATGGCAAACAAGCTTTTAGAGGAAGGTATTTACGTAATTGGTTTCTTTTTCCCAGTTGTTCCAAAAGGAAAAGCAAGAATTAGAGTTCAATTATCAGCGGCACATTCAAAAGAACATTTAGACAAAGCAATCGCATCATTTATAAAAATTGGGAGACAACTTCAAGTAATCTAATTACTTAAAAACAGATATTTCATAATTTTTTTGTAAATTTATCTTTGTAAATAGTAACAAAGAAGTTATTTTTGCTTAAAATAAGATATAAATAAATTAAAAAATTTTAATAATGAAACAAATTAAATTAGCTGTTGTAGCGATTTTCACGTTGTTAACAACCAGTACTCTAGTGGCTCAGGATGCTAATAATCCATGGGCTGTTACTGTCGGAATAAATGCTGTAGATGTTTATTCACCATTAGAAAATCACCCGAATGCTTTTCCTGATTTTACAGGTACGGGAGATTGGAACATCTTACCATCAATCTCTAGAATAACAGTTGAGAAATATTTGAATAGTGGTTTTACACTACAATTAGCAGGTTCTGTTAATAAAATAACTAGTGTTGCAATTCCAGATGACGCTGATTTAATTCATACTTCCTTTGATGCAAATCTTAAATACAAGCTATTAGGAAAAAGACCTCGAGTTATTGATCCATTTCTTTATTTAGGAGGTGGTTATACTGCTCTTGAAGGAGAAGGAGAAGCTATGCTTAATTATGGTTATGGAGTAAACTTTTGGCTGAGTGAAACAGTAGGTTTAGTTTACCAAGGTGGTACAAAGAAAGATTTTTCTGATATAGTGCCTACTCATTTTCAACATTCTCTAGGAATTGTTGTTAAATTTGGAGGAACAGATACTGACGGTGACGGAATTTATGATAAATTTGATTCATGTCCAGAAGTTGCAGGATTAAAAGAATTTAATGGATGTCCAGATACTGACGGAGATGGTATTATTGATGGAGATGATGCATGTCCAAATGTAGCAGGTTTAGCTACTTTAAACGGATGTCCTGATGCAGATGCAGATGGAATTGCTGACAAAGATGATATGTGTCCTAATGATAAAGGAACAAAAGCAAACAACGGATGTCCAGACACAGACGGAGATAGTATTGTTGACAAAGATGACAAATGTGCTACTGTTGCAGGTCCAAAAGCTAACGGAGGATGTCCATGGCCAGATACTGACGGAGATGGTGTACTAGATAAAGATGATAACTGTATCAATGAGGTTGGTCCTGCATCAAACGATGGATGTCCAGAACCAGTAATTACAGTAGTTGCAGAAAAGGAAATAGGTGAGTTTGCAAAAACTATTTTATTTAAATCTGGAAAATCTACTTTCCTTCCTAAAGTTTCTGAAAAATTAGACGGAATTGTAAACATTATGCAAGAGTTTTCTAAAGCTACTTTTATGATTGAAGGTCACACAGATAGTACTGGAAGTGAATCTTTAAATCAAAAATTATCTGCTAAGAGAGCTGCTGCAGTTCAAACATATTTAGCTGAAAATGGAATTGATGCTTCTAGATTAGAATCCTCAGGTTTCGGTGAAGCGAATCCTATCGACACGAATAAAACTAGAGCTGGTAGAGCTAACAATAGAAGAGTTGAAATTAAAGTTACAAATGAGTAATATTTAATTAATAACAATTTAAAAGTCTCATCGAAAGATGAGGCTTTTTTTTTGAAGTCTTTTCTAAATATTACAATTAAAAACTTTTCATCTTCAAGTAAATAAATTACATTTGCACCCTAAATTAAGAGTGTTTTTTATCTCTTCTCAAGAAATTAATTTAAAGTAAGAATAATGTCTACAATAACAGGAAAAATTTCTCAAATTATAGGTCCAGTAATCGATGTTGAGTTCAACACAGATGCTGCTGAACTTCCAAATATTTATGATTCATTGGAAATTAAAAAAACTGATGGTTCTATTCTAGTTTTAGAAGTACAACAACATATTGGTGAAGATACAGTTCGAACAATTTCTATGGATGCGACTGATGGTTTACAAAGAGGACAAGAAGTTGTCGCTACCGGTAATCCAATTCAGATGCCAATAGGTGGTGACATTTATGGAAGATTGTTTAATGTAACAGGTGATGCTATTGATGGGTTAGGAGATTTACCTAAAGAAGGTAAAGATGGTCTACCAATACATAGATCAGCTCCTAAATTTGAAGATTTATCTACTTCTACAGAAGTACTGTTTACAGGAATTAAAGTAATTGACTTAATTGAACCTTATTCAAAAGGAGGTAAGATTGGATTATTTGGTGGAGCCGGTGTTGGTAAAACTGTTTTGATTCAAGAATTAATTAACAATATAGCAAAAGGTCATGGTGGGCTTTCAGTATTCGCAGGAGTAGGAGAAAGAACTCGTGAAGGAAATGATTTATTAAGAGAGATGCTAGAATCTGGAATTATCAAATATGGTGATGATTTTATGCACTCTATGGAAGAAGGTGGATGGGATTTGTCTAAAGTAGACAAAGCCGGAATGAAAGACTCTAAAGCAACTTTTGTATTCGGACAAATGAACGAACCACCAGGAGCACGTGCAAGAGTAGCATTATCTGGATTAACAATAGCAGAATATTTCCGTGATGGTGCAGGAGAAGCACAAGGTAAAGATGTGCTATTTTTTGTAGACAATATTTTCCGTTTTACTCAAGCAGGTTCTGAAGTATCAGCACTTCTAGGGCGTATGCCATCAGCAGTAGGATACCAACCAACATTAGCAACCGAAATGGGAGCAATGCAAGAACGTATTACTTCTACTAAGAAAGGATCTATTACTTCTGTGCAAGCCGTTTATGTGCCTGCAGATGATTTAACTGATCCTGCGCCAGCAACAACCTTTGCTCACTTAGATGCAACAACCGTGCTGTCTCGTAAAATTGCAGAGTTAGGAATTTATCCAGCAGTAGATCCATTAGATTCTACTTCTAGAATTTTAACCGCTGATATTTTAGGGGATGAACATTATGATTGTGCTCAAAAAGTTAAAGAATTATTACAGAGATATAAAGAATTACAAGATATTATTGCAATTTTGGGGATGGAAGAATTATCTGAAGAAGACAAACTTGCCGTTTCTAGAGCAAGACGTGTTCAGCGTTTCTTATCTCAACCTTTTCACGTTGCTGAGCAATTTACAGGAATACCTGGAGTATTGGTTGATATTAAAGAAACCATTAAAGGATTTAATATGATTATGGATGGTGAACTAGATAGATTGCCTGAAGCTGCATTTAACCTTAAAGGAACAATTGAAGAAGCTATTGAAGCAGGAGATAAAATGTTAGCTGAAGCATAATTAAATAAAAACCTATGCATTTAGAAATAGTATCACCTGAAGCAGTCTTATTTTCATCTAATGTAGATTCTATATCTGTGCCCGGTACAGATGGAGAATTTCAAATGTTAAATAATCACGCAGCCGTAGTATCTACTTTAAAAGAAGGAACTATAAAAATTCATGTACATACTCAAGAACATCTAGAATTAGATAACTTGCATGGTAAGATTGTATCTCATGCAGATGATGATAAAGTTCTAACTTTAGTTATTTCATCTGGTACCATTGAATTAAAAGACAATAAAGTAATTATTTTAGTTGACTAATACAGTTTTCTTACAAAAATTTAAAAACCTGAATACATAACTATTCAGGTTTTTTTATGCAAAACTTTGGTATAACTATTAATATATATTCATAAAAAAGCATCTCAGAAATGAGATGCTTTTTTTATTTTTTGAGATTTTCTGATTAATTTCCAGTAACTTTTACATTGTCTATTTGGAAGGTAGTTGTTATTCCACCGTCTGATCCTTCATATCTAAAGGCAACATGTACCTTACTAGTTAAACAAGAAATATTGATAGATCCAGAACTAGAGAAGCTGTTGTAACCACCAGAGGGGCCAGATGATAATGCAGCATCTATTTTTAGCCAAGTTGCTGTTGTTACATCTCCTGTAAAATTAGACGATACATACGTTGTAAGCGCACTTCCATTATCATACCCTGTATTTGTTTCAAATGTTAATTCTTCATCTGTTGTGCCATCTAAATCGATTTCTGGGGATACTAGCCAAGCTTCTAGAGGAGACTCATCACTTCTGTAAGCAGATATTTGTACATATCTATTTCCACTAAAACTTTTTGAAGAATATAAGGTACTTCCTCCATTTACATTTACATTAGTCCATCCAGCATTAGTGATATCATTGGTAGATGTGATGTTTTCAAAATCTTCATTAAGCAAAACAACACTTCCTCCAATATTTCCAACTCCACAATCTAACACTGGAGGGTCACAACGTTCCGAATCATTAAATGCTAAATCTGATGGAGTATTGGCAATTACAACTAAAAATTCTGATCTATAGTCTTTAGATAAAACAGCTGTAAACATTCCCTTACCTGAAGGAACAACATTTGATTTAAAGCTTGCAAACGTACTAGTTTGTAGCTGAATAGTTTTTTCTGTATCACATTCAAATATAGTTCTGAATCCATCAAACTCATCATTTGCTTCTCCTGCAAAAGTTTTACCTAAATCAGACTTGATTACCTGAGCCGAAGTTAGTTGAATCATAGTATTGATATGATCTCCTGTAATAGCTGCTAAGCCGATGTTTGTAGGAATGATATCTGCAACAGTTGCTGATCTAAAAATATGATCTTCTACTGATGTAGATGGTATGTCATCTACTTGATCACCACTTAAAACTCCTAAAACATATTTTCCAGGAATATTATTTGTTGGGTTTATATAATTAGCGCTTTCTCCATCATCATAAGATACAGTTAGACCATCTAATTTAATATATACTTTTCTCCCTAAGTCATAAGTTTCACTTAGAGAAGTTTTGTTCAAAATAACTTCAATTCCGGCAGTAGCGTTTTCGGATTTATCTTGAATAATTATTTTCTTATAAAAATTTCCTGCTGCATCGGTAGAAACAACATACCCTTCTACATAAGTAGGATTACTTTCATTCTCGTAAAAGGTGTAAATTAAATCACCACTGGCATTATATTCTTGTTGTAAGGCACTTTTGATAGCCGTAATACTTGAATTTACCTCAATATTAGGTTCTTGTACAGTTACATTAGGCACATCAAACTCTCCATCTTCTACACAAGAGATGATTGTAATGGCAATCAATAAAAATGATATAATGCCATAAAATTTAGTTGTTTTCATAAGTATATGTATTAATAAGTTTTTTATTTTTTTTTAAAATCTATAATTTAGGCTTAAGAAATAGGTTGTTCCTCTACCAAACCAATATTTATTACCAAATACAGGAGTGTCTAACTCCTTATCTTCTTTAAGTTGTCTGTAGTTTGCATTCCTACCTTGTTCAAAACCACCTGATTTATACTTGGTGTCAAATATATTTCCAACACTAGCAAACAAACTGATATATTGACTCCCTATTTTCCAAGATTTTCCTCCAATCATGTTTACCACCATATAGTTATCAAACTTTTCTTGTTGTAATAGTTGTCTTGCTATATTTTCATCATAATCATTAAAAGGAATTCCTCCATCATCTGCAAAGTTAGATGTTCTTGTTAATGGGGCAATATCTACATAAACATTGTCAAAGAAGTTAGCTGTTGCGCTTACAAACCAATAGTCTGGATCTCTATATTCAAATCCTACAGAATAAGCTGTTTGAGGCCCTGCTGCTAGTTTATAATTTTCTAAGTTAGAAGATCCAAAATCTTTACGGCCATCTACGAAACCTGCATCTTGAGACCTAGTATTATTTTCAGTTGTTAGGTAAAGATTAGGATTGTTGTCGTAAGTATATTGTCCTAAATTACCAGCAGCTTTTAATTTAATAGTAGGTGTTACTTGAGCTTCTATGCCAAATTCAGCACCAAAGTGTTTTTTATCAATTCCAGATAAAATTTCTTGCACAAACGCAGTATTGTCTCCTCCAATACCATCGGCAAAGAAAAATGAAATTTCAGTTGCATCTTGTACTTTGGTGTAATATCCTGTTAATTTAGCTTGTAAGAACGCACCTCTATATATATAACTAGCATCAGCTGATAGTACTTTCTCGCTTGTTAAATTTTCTACAGTATTATTGTTCTCCCTTGAATTTGAAAATGAGTTTCTTAGGTTTGGAGCTTTTGTTAAATATCCTGCATTTGCGTCAAAAATATGACGCCCTGATATTTTATAGGTCATTCCTCCCTTAGTTCCGTAGTTTGTAAAGTTTAGTTCTTCAGATTTACCGAATGAATTATCTATAAAACCACCATTTTGAAATAAGCCATCTCTTTGATGAGAAGTATTAGAAATACTAGTAGCCAGATAAAAATCAACCTTATTGAATTTAAATTGTCCTTGAAAAAAACCATCAACAACGTTTGAATATAAATTGAAGTTATATTTAAATACATCTCCAGTTCTAGCAATATTTAATGGGTTCAATAAGTTATTTTGTTTTTCATCAAAAGTATCTGCAAACGAATCTGCGTCTAAATAACCATTTCCACCTAATAGGTCAATAATTTCAGCAAAGTTTTTAGAAGTCAGCTGTGTATATTGTACCCTTGCATTTAACTTAACATTGTCAGAGACATCTTTATTTAAAATGGTATTGATTGTAAACTGCGTGTCATCATTCCTGTCTTCATAAAGTGCGTAGGAAGAATTTCCATTATTATTTGGGTTCGCATTGGCGTTGTACAAGCTATTCCAATCTAACTGACCATCGTTTACGAAGTTTTGTTGAATCTCATAGATATTTGAATAGCCTTGTCTTAAACCATAACTTGGTAATTTTTGATAATAAGTAGGGTCTGGATTAGATGCACCTAGATTAACGATGTAAGGATTTCCATTTCCATCAACGGCGTCTCCGTCAACTTTAGTTCCATTATTATCAATTCTACTATTTCCAATTTTTCCTGTTTGATAGGAAGCATTGGTATTTAGAGATGTAGTCTCATTAATATTCCAATAATGGTTTAACATTAATATAGGTTCAGAAACTTCTTTTATGCGGGAGTTTCTAATTTTATCATTTTGGGTTCCCCAATAAGAATTGTATTGAATTCCTTTAAGATCAAATACCTCTTGAGTTTGTGGAGCCGATTTCCCTCTTCTGTTAAAAGCAGTGATGGAAGTAAAACTTAAACTATGCTTGTCATTAAACTTTTTCTCAATAGATCCAAAAAAAGAAGTAGCATTATACATCGTACCATTTACAAATCCCTCTCTTCCTTCTCTTCTACTTGCAGCAACTGTGAATGCCCAACCATCTTCTGATAAACCAGAAGAATGTGTCGCCATAGCTCTGTGTGTGTAACTTCTGTTTGAAGAGGCATATGAAATACGAGTACCGGTTCTCTGCTCTGAAGCTCTAACATTAATATTTGTAGAGCCTAAAATACCACCAAAAGTAAAATCTGAAGCTCTTAACCCATTACTAAACTCTTGATTTCTTAGTACATCATTTAAACCTCCCCAATTACTCCACTGTGGTCTTCCGTTGTAAAGCTTATTCATTTCTATTCCATTAATAAGGACCTTTCCGTTCTCTGAATCTAATCCTCTTATTCTAAAAAATGAAGAACTAAATTCAAAAGCTGCTGTTCTAAGATAGATATCTCTTGATGCTTGAAGAAGTCCAGATATATTATCTGCGGCACTAGTATCATCATTTAACTCATCATCTGTTAAAGTTACTGTACTTAAATCTTCTTCTTCAGTTAAATCTTCATATAATAAGATTGTTCCTAAATCAATTGTATTACCCGTAAGTTCAACAGGAAAATTTTGTGTTTCGTACCCTTTGTAAGAGATCTCAAGAACATAAGATCCATTGGATAAGTTTTGAAGAATAAAAACACCGTTTTCGTTTGTAAGAGTACTAACCGTACTCTCTTTAACGTTGATAGCCACCCCCTTTAGTTGATTGTTTTCTTCGCTATCTACAACTACTCCCTTAATTACATTTTGAGCAACTGTGCTAAAAATGACAAGAAAGAAGAGTAATAAAGTTGTAATAATTTTTCTCATTGATTGCTTTGTTGTTTTAAATTAGATGTTGCTTAAGAAAGTTCAAAATTACCAAAAATTAATTGATGTAGTTGTTAAAATTAAAATATTTAATAGAAAGCTATAAATTAGTTCTTTATGTTTGCACTTTAAAACTTTTTTTTGATATGAAAAAAATACTTTTTTTAATTACAATATTTTGTTCTTCGTTTGCTTTTAGTCAAAATAAAGGGAAGGATTATACTATTAGAACAGTTGCGTTTTATAATCTTGAAAACTTATTTGATACTATTAACGACGTTACAAAAAACGATGAAGCAAGCCCAATGATGGAATTAAGAGCAAATCGTTCTAAAGTCTATTGGGATAAAATTGATAAACTAGCCTCAGTGATCTCACAAATAGGAAAAGATAAATCTAATACAAGTCCTGCAATTTTAGGAGTTTGCGAGGTTGAAAATAGAGCTGTTTTAGAAGATTTAGTTAATTCAGACAGATTAAAATCTAAACGATATGGGATTATTCACTATGAATCTCCCGATAAAAGAGGAATAGATGTTGCGCTTTTGTATCAACAACGTTATTTTAAACCAACTCATCATGAATCTTTTAATCCTAATATTTATAGAGATAACAGAAAAGTTTATACCAGAGATCAATTATTAGTTTCAGGATATTTAGATGATGAATTAATCCATATTATAGTAAATCACTGGCCTTCTAGAAGTGGAGGAGAAATGAAAAGTAGACCATTAAGGGAAAGAGCAGCCTATCAAAACACTAAAATTATTGATCAAATTAAGCAAAAAGAAGAAAACCCTAAGATATTAGTTTTAGGTGATTTTAATGATGACCCAATTAATAGTAGTTTCAAAAAAGTACTAAAGACAAAAGGGAAAAAGAAAGATGTTATTCAAGGAGATTTATATAATCCTTTTGAAAAATTGTTTAAAAAAGGGTATAATACAGGTGGGTATAGAGACAATATTAGCATGTTCGATCAAATCTTAATTACCTCTGCATTATTAAACCAAGGAGAAAAAGATTTTTCTAGTTATAAAATGTTCAATCCTGCAGTGTTTAATAAAAGTTTTTTGACAAATAAAAAAGGCCGTTATAAAGGATATCCTTTTAGAAGTTTCTCTTTTGGAACCTATACTGGAGGGTATAGTGATCATTATCCAGTTTACATGTACTTGATTAAAGAAAAATAAAAAAACAATTTTTAAAAGGAGCTATCTAAATCAGAAGGTTTCTTTAAGTCTTTTAAAAGCAGTTGAATTGAGGTATTGCCATTCCACTCATTCTCATCTAAACTATAGGCAATATCAAAATCATTTTCGATGAACTTCATTTTGTCACCCAAACCAAAACCAATGGCATTGTATGTTTTTTGATCAGCTCCATAGATAATATTAAGCTTTAAGTGAGTTTTGTCTGAGCCTACTGTTTTTCCATATCCATTATCTCTTACTGAAGTAGTGGTAAAAACCGGTTTCATGTTTTGTGGACCAAAAGGCCCCATTTGTTGAATAATTCTAAAAAACTTAGGATTTATATCGGATAATTCTAGGGACGCATCAATTGTAATTTCAGGAATAAGTAATTCTCTTTCTATGCTACTGGCTACTACTTCTTCAAATTTATTTTTAAAAGCGGCATAATTAGTAGGTTCTAGTGTTAAGCCAGCGGCATATTTATGTCCTCCAAATTGTTCAATAAATTCTGAGCATTTCTCTAAAGCATCATAGACATCAAAGCCTTTAACAGATCTTGCAGAAGCCGCAAGCTTGTCGCCACTTTTAGTAAAGACCAACGTGGGTCTATAATAAGTTTCAATTAAACGAGAAGCCACAATTCCAATCACCCCTTTATGCCATTTTTCATCAAAAACAACCGTTGTGAATTTTTCTTTTTCTTGGTTTTTTTCAATTTGAAGCAACGCTTCTTTTGTAATTTCAGCATCTAAGACCCTTCTTTCAGAGTTATAGTTGTTAATTTTTTTTGCAAACTCTAATGCTTGATCAAAGTTAGCTTCAGTTAAAAGTTCAACAGCTGCATTGCCATGTTTTATTCTTCCGGCAGCATTAATTCTTGGAGCAATCATAAAAACAACATCAGTAATGGTCAATACTTTTTTATCAATCTGTTGTATAATTGCTTTGATACCATTTCTTGGGTTCGAATTAATAACTTGCAATCCAAAATATGTTAACACTCTATTTTCACCTGTCATTGGTACAATGTCAGCAGCAATTGCTGTAGCAACCAAGTCTAAATACTGCGTTAAATGTTCAATTGTTTGACCCCTGTTTGAGGCCAATGCTTGAACCAATTTAAAGCCTACTCCACAACCACATAACTCATCGTAAGGATATGAACAATCGTTCCTTTTTGGATTCAAAACTGCAATGGCGTCAGGAATTTTGTTTCCTGGTTTGTGATGATCACAGATAATAAAATCAATATTTTTTGCGGTTGCATAGCTTACTTTATTAATGGCTTTAATGCCACAATCTAAGGCTACAATAATTGAAAAATTATTATCGGCAGCAAAATCAATTCCTTTGTAGGAAATACCATAGCCCTCATCATATCGATCTGGGATATACGTTGAAATACTTGTAGTAATTGTTTTTAAATAAGACGCAACCAAAGATACGGACGTAGTTCCGTCTACATCATAATCACCATAAATAAGAATATTTTCATTGTTGGCAATTGCTTTTTCTATTCTAGAAACAGCAATATCCATGTCTTTTAGTAAAAAAGGATCATGAAGGTCCTCTAATGATGGACGGAAAAATTTTTTTGCAGCTTCAAAACTATGAACACCTCTTTGAACCAAAAGTTTAGACAGTGTTGTGTCTATAGAAAGATCTTCTGAAAGTTGTTGTACTACTCTGGGATTAGTTGCTGTTTTTAATGTCCAACGCATTGCAATTTTTTTATTGCTTATGAAGATACACTTCTGTTGTTACTTTTGCAAATTGTCGAAACATTTCCATCACACCACAATATTTATCTACTGATAATGTTACTACTTTGTTTATTTTTTCTTCTTGTAAATCATTTCCATAGAAATGATATTCTACACTCACTTTATGATAGTATTTAGGATGCTCATCTGTTAACTCTCCATGAACAATCATTTTAAAATCTGAAACATCAGCTCTCATTTTTTTTAATAAAGAGATTACATCTAAACCTGAGCATCCTGCCAGAGATGATAACATCATTGCTTTTGGTCGTAGACCTCTATTTTCATTACCCTCATCTGGAGCATCCATATAAATTTTATCTCCACTGGGATTATCAGATTCAAATAGCATATTTTCTTTCCAAATGGTTGTAACGGTATTTGTCATATTTTTAAATCTAGGTTGTATATTTACAAAAGTAATGACAAAGATTTAATAACTCCTGTTTATTTTAAATATAGAATGAATTTTGCTAATAAAGTGCTCCCATTAATACTTTTACTTGGATTTTTAACGAACCTGTCTTCACAAACGAATTTGCCTCCAGAGCTTTTTGCAGATGTTAGAGAAGCCTATTGTCCTTTAAATCAAATTAAAATAGGATCTAACTTTACGATAACTGACCCTGATGACTCAGGACTAGCATATTTTAACATTCAAATATCTTCAGGGTATTCATCAGGTAATGAACTCTTGATTTTAACAGGAAGTCATCCCACTATTCAAACCTCTTGGAATATAAATGAGGGAAAACTAACACTAACACCTGTAACTTCTACTCAAATTTCATATTCAGAATTACAGGCTGCAATTAGAGATGTTGTTTTTGAGAGTACAGATGCTAATATTAGCGGAGAACGTTTTTTTTCCTTTACTATAGGAGATGGAAATTATTTGCCATCTACAGATCATTTTTATGTTTATTTTGAAAACGTTGGTATTTTATGGTCTGATGCTAAGGTCTTGGCTGAAGCATCAAACTATTATGGTCTTCAAGGGTATTTAGCTACTATTTTATCTCCTGAAGAAAATCAAATATCTGCTGAGCAAATAACGGGTACAGGTTGGATTGGTGGCAGTGATGAAGAAACTGAAGGTGTCTGGAAATGGGTTACAGGGCCAGAAAGTGGAACTGTTTTCTGGAATGGAACGGCAAGTGGTTCTTCGCCCCCTGGAGTATATTCAAACTGGAATACTGGTGAGCCAAATGAATCTGGAAGTGGCGAAGATTATGCGCATATTAAGGCTGATGAAATTATTGGTATTGATGGTTCTTGGAATGATTTATCAAATACAGGAGCTACAGATCCAAATAGCCTCTATCATCCTCAAGGATATATCGTAGAATACGGAGGAACTCCTGGAGATCCAATTTTAAATATTTCAGCGAGTACTAGTATTTATATTCCTGAAATCACAGCTACTATAGACGGTGAAACGTGCCCTGGAGGAAGTGTTGTTTTAGTGGCAACAGCAACGGAAGGAGATGTTTTTTGGTATGATAACATTAATGGAGGCAACTTACTTGCTACAGGAAATACATTTACATCACCTCTATTAGATGTTTCTAAGACTTATTATGCTTCTGTTTCTCCTGAGGGATGTTCCACAATAACTAGAGTAGCTTTAGAGGCAATTGTAAACCCACTACCTGTAGTCACAGACCCACTTATTTTAACTATTTGTGATGATGATCAAGATGGTTTTATTACCTTAGACTTGAGCTCTTTAGATTTAGATATTTCTGCAGATTTCATAAACGAAACATTTCAATTCTATCCAACAGAAATAGATGCTGAAAACGATACTCAAGAATTTTTAGATTCATCTAATTACACAAATACTACCAATACAAATGATTCTGTTTGGGTTAAAACTACAAATTCTAATGGCTGTTATGCTATATCACAAATCCTTATTCAAGTAAGTAATACTGTTATTCCAACTACTTTTGACAGAACCTTTGAACTGTGTGATGATTATCTGGATTCCGACGGAAATGACTCAGCTAATAATGATGATACAGATGGAGTTTCAAGTTTTGATTTTAGTTCTGTAACTAACGAAATTGTTGCTTTATTTCCAGCATCTCAAACAATAAACGTTTCTTATTATGAATCATTAGCTGATGCGAATATTCCTGTAAATCCAATTTTTAATACAGGTGGCTACAGAAATATTGCCTCACCCTTTACACAACAAATTTTTATTCGAGTAGACAATCCTTCCAATGTCATTTGTGCTTATGTAGGAACTCACATTACATTGTCGGTGATTCCTGTTCCTGAGATAGATGTTATCCCTAATCTTGATATTTGTGATGATGCTAGTGATGGAGATGATACGAATGGTTTTGTTCAGTCCATAGACCTAGAAAGTCATACTCCAATCATTCTTGGAACTCAAGATCCAGCCAATTTTACAGTGACTTACCACTCAAACGAATCTGACGCTATTTCAGGTTCCAGTTCATTAAGCTCACCTTTTACCAATACAACAGTAGATCAACAAACAATTTATGTTCGGGTAATTAACGATTCAACGGGATGTTTGATAGATCGACTTAGTTTTGATGTTGTTGTTAATCCGCTACCTATCATCACTGATATTGTAGAGTTGAAACAATGTGATGATGATACCGATGGTTTTTCATTTTTTAATTTAAATGAAGCCGCTACCGATATCTCTACTAATTTTGCCAATGAAAGTTTTGTGTTCTATCCGAGTCTTTTAGATGCAGAGAATGATACTAATGCGTTTACTGCTGCAGAGGTACTTGTGTTTAGAAACAGAACAGAAACCACAGATATTGTATGGGCTAGAGCCATTTCTTCTGACAACTGTTATAGAATTGCAGAAGTGAATCTAGTGGTTT
>ENA-OQVM01000073-OQVM01000073.1-marine-metagenome-genome-assembly--contig:-NODE-73-length-148072-cov-8.426231_pt1 | contig 148072 bp, 135 predicted proteins | sample MGYA00237776_ERZ505498 | MGnify/ENA primary metagenome ERZ505498 (study PRJEB26159, sample SAMN06265151) | marine metagenome | isolation source: Helgoland LTER site | place: Germany:Helgoland, sampling...
ATCCGTGACTGACTCAGATCATTTATCAACCGCCGAAATCACCCTCAATCGCGAGCAAGAAAGTAACAGCGAACAGGACGAACTTGAAGGGACAACGATAGATGCAATTGATACTGAAGAGGAACTTGCACTTAATTTAGCTCTTGAAAACCAGGCTCAAGAAGGAGTAGTCCAAATACTCACCCAACGGTCAACCATTGAAGTTGAGGCCATGAAAAGGGATTTAAATAATTCCCTCTCTATTGGCGATGTACTTGCGTACTCGGACCCAACACCTTTCAACTCAGTGGAAGATTCCACTTCTGTTGTTTCACCAGTCCCATCATCTGCTAATAGGAGTGCCCCCCCTCGAGTTCAGTCCGAAACCTTATCAAAAATACAAAACCTGGGTGCAGATCATTCAATCATGCTTCACACAAAGGAACTGGGTGCGGAATTATCAGTAAAAAAAGAAAAGGTAGTGGATCCCTCACCGAAACCAATAATAGAAGATTCGGTAGTTCCCCCCCTTCGTACCGAACAAATTGAGCAAAATGAGGATATAATCATTACAGAGAAAAAGCGGAAAGCAGCTGGTTCGGAAAATTCCACTCAAACAAATCGAACCTCTTCCGGGAGGTTCCAGACGCAGGCGATTCCTCAATTTCAAAAGGGCTTAATCAGTGAATATCTCCCCCGACTTTGGGGTAGTTCAGAACCTACTTATTTGTTTACCTCGAAGGGGAAAACATTAGGTAAAGTTAGGATAATCAAGAAAACTGATACCGCTATTGAATTCGTTAGACTGAACGAAACAATGCGTGGAAAATCAACGCTACCCGATGGTCTTGGCTACCAACTCCGATTGTCAGACTCAAATTCTTCCACAGTGATTATAGTGGGTCATTTAACAAGGGTTAAAGTGGCCGAAATAAAAAATAAAAGAATGGCAAAAAGTGATCTAGTAAAAGACCTAGACTTTACCACTTACAGTATTCAAATTGAAGAGGCGTGGAAATTAGATGAGAAAGAGAATCGGATTCCGATCAAATAATCTATCCCTGGTAATTCCATTTTACTGGAGTGATTTAAAAACTATGAAGACCGCGACCGTCGACTGAAAGAGCAGCTTCCTTCAGGGATTCCGAAAGGGTGGGGTGTGCGTGAATGGTACGGGCTAAGTCCTCGGCTGAACCTCCATATTCCATATGAGCTACGGCCGACGCGATCAATTCCGAAGCACTTCGAGCCACAATTTGGACTCCGAGCAATCGATCGGTTTCTGCATGTGCAACCACTTTCACAATACCATCGGTTGCTCCCGTTGCCAGAGCGCGACCGTTTGCAGCTAATGGAAAAGAACCGGCTCGAACCGGTATATTTTTCGCTTTTGCCTGGGCCTCACTTAGGCCAATATTGGCAATTTCTGGATCGACATAAATAACTCCGGGGACGAGATCATAGTTCACATGTCCGGACTGTCCCGCAATAATCTCAGCGCAGGCAACACCGTCCTCCTCTGCTTTGTGAGCTAGCATGGGCCCGGGGATCAAATCACCAATGGCACGAACACCTGCGATATTAGTCGAGAAACTCGCATCAACCAGTACACGACCTTTATCATCCGTTTGCACTCCAATATTCTCTAAGCCTAAGCCATCTGCACAGGGTGCACGACCTACCGCGACGAGAACCCGATCCGCTGAGACCGAGGATTCTTTTCCCTCCGACTCTAATGATAAAGTAGTTCCGGTTTTGGTATTCTTTGCGGCAGTTACCTTGGTTGAAAGTGAAAATTGGAGACCCTGTTTTTCCAAGATTTTTCTTGCTACCTTTGCCACCTCTAAATCGAGTTGTGGGCAAATCTCAGGAAGAAACTCAATAATAGTAACCTCTGCCCCAAGACGCGACCAAACGCAGCCAAGTTCAAGACCAATCGCACCGCCTCCCACAACCACCATTTTTTTCGGTACTTTTTCAAATGCAATGCCGTGGTCACTATGGACAATTTTAGTGCCATCAAAGGGGAGAAATGGAAGTTCAACCGGCTTGGAACCAGTTGCTAAAATAATCTCATTTGCTGTTAGAGTCTGAGAGGAATCCTGATGAGTCACCTCCACTTTACCCTCCGGTAAAAGTGTTGCAGTTCCTGGTATCAGCGTGACACCTTTCTTTTTGACCAAGGCGGCTACGCCTTTTCCAAGTTGGTCCACAACCGCATCCTTTTTTTTCATCAATTTCGAAATATCATGGCTTATTCCTTTCGCCACGATACCATGGGACTCGGCGGAATGAACGAGTTCATGATAAATTTCAGTGGAGTGAAGAAGAGCTTTGCTCGGGATGCACCCGACATTGAGGCAGGTTCCTCCTAATCGAGGATTTTTCTCAATCAACCCAGTCTTTAATCCTAATTGGGCACATCGAATGGCACAGACATAGCCTCCAGGTCCGGCACCTACCACTAAGACATCAAACTTTTCTTGGTTACTCATAACTTAAATCCCCAAGGCCAAGCGAGCAGGGTCTTCCATCGCTTCCTTCAACTTCACCAAAAAGGTAACTGCTTCTTTTCCGTCCACCACTCGGTGGTCATAGGACAGTGCAGTATACATCATCGGACGAATTACCACCTCTCCATTCACGGCGACTGGCCGTTCTTGGATCGAATGCATTCCCAATATACCACTCTGGGGCGGATTAATAATCGGAGTCGATAAAAGGGAACCGTAAATACCCCCATTAGTGATAGTAAAGCAACCACCCTGCATATCCTGAAGGGTAATCCCTCCAGTTCGAGCTTTCTCAGCGTACTGAACAATAGATTGCTCAATTTCGGCAAAGCCAAGTTGGTCACAATCCCGTAACACGGGTACAACCAGTCCCTTCTTCGTGCCGACTGCGACTCCGATATCAAAATAATGGTTTTCAACCAATTCATTTCCTTCCATCCGAGCATTGATCTGCGGAACGGCACGAAGGGCATGAACCACGCCCTTTACAAAAAATGACATAAACCCGAGTTTCACTCCATTTTGTTTTACGAAAGAATCTTGATGCTTTTTTCGTAATGCCATGATGGCGGAAAGATCAACCTCATTAAAGGTCGATAAAATGGCGGCGGTTTGCTGTGCCTCCACCAATCGTGAGGCAATTTTCCTACGGATTGGAGAAAGAGGCCGGCGGGTACTTCGACTATCAACAGAGGCAGGAGTAACCGGTGCTGCCTTTGGAGGGCTCACCGGAGTAGAAGGGGCTGCCACTGAGGGCGAAGGTTCAGCACTTTTAGCAGCAAGTACATCGGCTTTCGTAATACGACCGTCTTTTCCAGTTCCTGAAATTGTGGTGGGGTCAATATCAGTCTCAGCCAGGATTTTCCGGACAGCAGGGGAAAGAGGTAACGGGGCGGGAATCGAGTCATCCACCTTTGGGTCAGATTCGTCTTGAGAGGGCAAGGAAGGGGAGGGGGCATCCATGCTCTCAGGGGGTGCCACAGTAGTAGTAGCAGGCACTTCAACTACAGGCTCCTGTGCTTGTGGCTTTGGCGCCGATGCTGAGGAGTTTGGGTTATCCGCGGATTCATCAATATTGGCAATCGTTGCTCCGATCTCAACTTCATCACCTTCTTTCGCTAAAAATGAAATTACTCCGGCCACTTCAGCAAGCCCTTCCTGGGTAATTTTATCCGTTTCTAATTCGTATATTGGTTGATCGATCTCAACATAAGTTCCCTCCGATACCTTCCAAGCGGATAGAACACCAGAGGAGATTGATTCACCAAGTGCGGGGATTTTTACATCAATAGGCATAACTAAAAAAATTAAGTATGAGAAGTTTGTGTTTGATCTAGGGCGTCTGCAACCAGTGCAGCCTGTTCAATCTTGTGTAAGGTCAAAGATCCAGTTGCCGGGCTGGCAGTGGCAGTTCTACCGGCAAAGTAAGGTCGTCGACCGAGCATTTCTTCAAAGATAGGGAAAAGAAAGTTCCAGGCTCCCATGTTGTAGGGTTCTTCTTGGCACCAAACGATACGTTTTGCCTTGGCATAAGGTGCAACGACTTCTTGAAACTTCGCTTTATCAAATGGATAAAACTGCTCGACTCGTATAATCGTGGATTTTGAATTCCGAATTCCCTCCCTGGCTTCAAGTAGGTCATAGTACACTTTACCCGAACACAAAATTAAGTTTTCTGTCTTTTTTGCGGGTGTTGGATCGGGTAAGAATTCTTCAAAACTTCCCTTGACCAAGTCTTTCACTTCCGAGATGCACAATTTATTTCGAAGTAGGCTCTTTGGTGCCATGATGACTAATGGTTTTGCATACTCTTTTTTCTTCTGACGGCGAAGAGCATGAAAATATTGTGCTGGGGTACTTAAATTTGCCACAACAATGTTGTCTTCTGCACAGCCCTGAAGAAATCGTTCCAGTCGGGCAGAACTGTGCTCAGGACCTTGGCCTTCGAAGCCATGTGGTAATAAAAGAACGATATCTGAAACCGCCCCCCATTTATCCTCCGCACTCATTATAAATTGATCAATAATGACCTGGGCTCCATTGACAAAATCTCCAAACTGAGCTTCCCAAATCGAGAGCATGCTTGGATAATCAAGCGAATAACCGTAGTCAAAAGCTAATACCGCCGCTTCCGATAAGAGGGAATTGTAGACACAAAATTGTCCCTGCCGGTCTTCCATATTCAATAAAGGAACATATCGCGTTCGGTCCTTACTGTCATACCAAACTGCATGACGATGACTAAAAGTACCCCGTTCACTATCCTGTCCAGAAAGTCGGATAGGAGTACCATCTAACATTAATGAACCGAAGGCCAACAGTTCAGCAAAACCCCAATCAATCCCTAATCCGGACTTGAAATTCTTTGCCTTCGCATCGACCTGCCTTTTGATTTTTGGATTTAGGTTAAAACCTTCCGGGCAAGTCGACAGTGCACGAACCACTTTTTCTAAGTCCTTCTTCTCGACCGCGGTTGAAACTGGTGTAAAGTCGTAGGGAATTTGCTTCACCGCAACGGACCCCTCAAAGGTGCTCGATTTCTTAACCGTTTTCACTTTTTCTAAAGAAGCGTCCAAATGACGACGTAAGCGTTTGTGAATTTCATCACACTCCTCTTGATTGAGATCCCCCGCACTTACCAGTTCCTTGGAAAATACATTAGAGATTCCCGGCATAGCCTTGATTTTTTTGTAAAGCAGGGGTTGTGTGAACGCGGGGTCATCGGCTTCATTATGACCATGCTTTCGATAACAATTCACATCGATCACCACATCCTCCCGGAATTTCTGGCGATACTCCAATGCGATTTCCGCGACCATAGCAACTGCAAGGGGATCATTTCCGTTCACATGAAAAATGGGTGCCTCAATCACTTTTGCCACGTCTGTGCAGTATAAACTGGAACGGGCCTCTGTCGGGTCTGTAGTAAAACCAATCTGATTATTCACCACCACATGAACTGTCCCGCCTGTGCGATATCCTGGTAGTTTGGAAAAATTAAATACCTCTGAAACAACTCCCTGTCCCGCCATGGCAGCATCGCCATGTATGAGAATGGGAAGGACGCGACTGCGATCCTTATCCCCGCGGAGACGCTGACGAGCACGCACTTTTCCTTCAACCACACCATTTACTGCTTCTAAGTGACTGGGATTGGGCGATAAATGAATGACAACCTGCTGACCGCTGGAAGTGGTCCGTACAGACTCATATCCTAAATGATATTTTACATCTCCGCTTCCATGTGCACCGTCTGGAACAAAATTCTCAGAGAATTCACGAAAAATAAATTCGTGGGATTTCCCCATCACATTGGCGAGCACATTTAATCGTCCACGATGGGCCATTCCCATTACAATTTCTTCGACTCCCTCATCAGGGCATTTTTGAAAAATTGAGTCCAAGGCAGTAATGAGGGTTTCACCGCCCTCCAAGGAAAAACGTTTTTGCCCGACATAACGGGTATGAAGAAAATTTTCAAATTCTTCGGCTTGAATTATTTTTCGAAGAATCCTAAGTTTTTCATCATGATTGAACGAAGGAACATTCATCTTAGGTTCGATCTTAGACTGTATCCAACGCCGTTTCTCAGTGGTCTGCAAATGAAGATATTCTACGCCTATATTGCCACAGTATGTCTTTTTTAATCGGTCTAAAATTTCACCAATCGACATTCGAACACCACCTAAATAATTACCAGTAAAATGAACTTCGTTCAAATCATTGGGGTCAAAGCCCAGTCTTTCCAAACTTAACCGGGGGTTTTCTTTAATCTCATCACTTAAGGGATCAAAAGTACCCTGTGTATGACCGATATCGCGGAAAGAATAAATGGCACCGTAGAGACGAGCATGTTTTTCTCCCACCTCTCTATCCGGAGATGCAATTGGACTAGGTGCGTCATCTCGGTCGGGGAGCCCGTCATGCTCGCTCCCCAAATGAAAGCCTTCAAAGAAATATTGCCACTCCGTAGATACTGACGAAGGAGAATCAAGCCAAAGGGCGTATTGACGGTCAATTTCGTCGACATTCCAACGGGAGGCAAAAGTAGGATTTTTAATCATAGTGAGCGCGGTAATTCGTACGCTTTAAATGAATTAAAAACAAGTAAAACCCGAAAAAAATATTCTGGGGAAATATTTTTATATAATTTTCAAATATTGGCCGAGAAATTAATGCTCGAAGAATCGGCAGTAATGGTAATTTCATCTCCATAATGGGCTTCTTCAATAAAGGGTGCAATTACCTCTAATACTGAAGGGTCCTGTTTGAATTCGGGCTTGGTGGAGGGATGAGGCCAGTAGACAAAAGATTCATAGATAATCGAACACCCATTCATTGAAAGAGAGCATTGATAAAACGAAAAATTTTCGGGAGGTAAATCAGTAGACCATTGAACGAGCGGAAAAAAATATGAAGGCCGTCCTAACTTGAAATCAGCATCCTGTAATGAAATATTCAAAGTACCTTTGAAAAAACAAGTTATATCAAAACCGTTTTGTTTAAAAAAGGGGGATTGCATTGCCAAAGTACCCTGTGGAAAACGAACATCTCGATGTTGTCCCGAGGCAATTCTGTGACCTCGCGTAATAAGACCGACAGCAGAGGAGATCATTAGCTATCTGGCAAGGCACCCCATTTGCATTAGGGACAAAAGCATTTAAAAAAACGATTCCCAGTGCCTCCTGGTGCAATTCTGACCCGAATCGGGTGCATGCAACGGGGACAATGACCAGAATATGCGGTACCTTGTTGATTTTTGTAAATGCGGCCATAGGTTCCGCACTTCACAAAATGAATACCAAGGAACTCTTTTCCCTTTCCCCCAGGTGCGGGAGAAGAAAAAGTCTGATCGCTATTCATTCTTGAATCAAACCCTGTAAGCCCTGAACCAATCCATCCACCCGCTTAGTAATCAAGTTTGCCTGAACTGATAATCCATCTTGCCCATCAATTACCTCGGAAACCCATGTTTTTACACGTTCTTCCAGGAATTTCAGTTTTTTATGTGCACCTGGGTCAGCGGCGAGAGCTTTGAAGCTCGTTTGAAGATCCGTTTCCGCGGCATCTGCCTGTCCAAGCATTTCCTGAAGAGCCTGTAAGCAATTTTGAACCGTTTTTTCATTCACCTCGTCTTCATCATGCTGAAGAGGTTCAAGATAGTGAGGTGCTGCATGTTGCTTAATAACCGGAGCGCTTGGCCCCGCTTCCTTGAAAAGCTTGAATGCGGTGTCCTGAGCATTCTGACTGAATAAATTACGCTGATTAAACTCAAGACTAGAGAGCCAGTTTAATTCCTGCCTGAGCACCTTAAATTGCTTTCGTGAAGCTACCTCTTCCTCCCGCGAAACCGAACGAATCACATCGGCTTTCATGGTGGGTGCCAATGTGGTAATTTCTTCAAGAATTTCGACTGTTCTCTCCAGCACATTTTGCTGGGTTTGCAAAAAAGAAATTGCCGATTGAAGATACTCTTCAAGATTTTCCTTTGTCTTTAAAGGAATCTGATCATCTTTGATCGGTAATTTTTTTCTAGTTTTTTTAGAAAGACGCAGGCGCATAATGGTAATTATTGAACTAGAATAGTTTTGATATATAAAAAGAGATGAATCAAGCTGAAACCTTTATTCAATGCTTTGATCTGCTCGACCAAGAGAGCTTAAGCAGTAAGTCCCCCCTCCAATGAGCCTTTCTCCATCATAGAGTGCCAAGACTTGACCTGGAGTTAAAGCCCGTTGGGGTCGCTCAAAAATAATTTCCGCTTTCGTGGAATTGATTGGACGGTAGAGTAGGGGAACGGAAGCATCTCGATAACGGGGTTTTCCCAATAATTGAACCGGTTCGGTCGGATGGTTTTCCGTAAGGAAGGACAGGGATTCAATTTCATACTTACGCCCCCATAATGTAGGTTCATTTTCGTGATCAAAAGCAACAATTAGCTGATTTTCGCCTTCATTCTTTCCCGTGACTACAAAATTTTCATTATCTGTGTTGGATGGCACCCCAATCCCGCGTCTCTGACCTAAGGTATATCGGTGTAAACCTTTATGCCTACCAACAACTCGCCCCTCGGTCGTTACAATCTCACCAGGCTGGTCGTCGAGAAAATTAGATAAGAATTCTCCTATTTTTACTTTTCCAAGAAAGCAAATACCTTGACTGTCTTTTTTCTCTGCAACGGGAAGCTCATATTTCTTGGCAATTTCACGAACTTTTGGCTTTGTAATCTCCCCCAGAGGAAAGCGGGCTCTTTCAAGTTGATTCTGAGTAATGCGGGCAAGGAAATAAGACTGATCCTTATTTTTATCTATTCCCTCCCACAATTCTGCGGTGGAATTTGAATTTTTTACTCTTCTACAATAATGCCCCGTGGCAAGGGAAGAAAAACCATTTTCTTCCGCGTATTCTAGTAATGCTCCAAATTTCATCGCTCGATTACATAAAATATCAGGATTGGGAGTAATTCCATTTTCATAGCCTCGCACCATAGGTAAAACCACTTCATTTTGGTAAAAATCAATAAAGTTTACCACGGAAAATGGAATACCAATTAATTCCGCTACCAAACGCGCATCCTTTAGATCACGAGCGCCGGGGCAATCGCCGAGTAAATCATCCTCATGCTCCCAGGTTCGGACATAAACTCCCGAAATAGTGTAGCCCTGCTCTTTGAGCAATAAGGCAGAAACCGCACTATCAACCCCGCCCGATAGGGCGACAAGAATTGGTTTATCGGAAGAATCATTCATTTCGACAATAGGTACTAGTAAATTCTTTTAAAAGGAGCAAAATTTTTCGATTGGCTCGAGCGAAAGAGTAGATAAGACAATAAGGCTATGTATTCTCGAGGTGGGCATGTTTGCATGGAAACTATTAACAAAGGCTTAGTCTTTTTGGAAAAAGATTGGGACGGTGGGCGCTTACCCGAAGATTTGGTGGAAGAATCGGGGATGATTGGCTCCACATTCTCAATTATTGAGAGTGAAAAATCGGCACGATTGGGAGGTTATGTTAAGAGAGGAGGAGAGGTCCATTTTTTGGTTAATAAAAATGACTACGCCTCGCTGGAACTGAGTAAAGAAAGGATATTCCTCGCCACAGATTTTAATGGTTGGACAGAAGCAATTGGAGAACCGCAATGGGAATTACTACCAAAAAATTCGGAAGAAAATATCATACAATTGTCAATCGATTGGAAAGTTGCTTTGAAACTAAAGACATTCTCCTTTAAATTCGTCACTGAAAGGAAAGTCTGGTTGGAACCAAATGACCCGATTTCAAGAAGTGAGATAAACGAGATTGGATCGAGAAATTTTATTTTTAATCCTCAAAGAACGGGACAGGACATTCTGTGTTTTGAGCTAATGGAGGGCCCCCGAAAAGAAAACTTAGATCGATGGATAAACGTGGTTCCAAGTGGGAAATTTGGTTATGAGCAAACTTTGGAAGGTAGTTCATTTCGAGTTTTTGCTCCCCGAGCGGTTACAGTGGATTTACTTTTATATAAAGAGAAAGGAATGGAGCGGTATCCGATGACTCGGATGCATGATGGTTGTTGGGAAATTACTCTTTTGGATAATTGCGAAGGATTGCCCTACAAATACTCGGTCCACCAGGTTACAAGAAAGGGAGAGTCCGAGCTTTTCGAAAAAGAAGTTGTGGACCCCTATGCCCGTGCAATGGACGGAAGGAATGGGCCTGGTCTCGCGTTAACAGTTCAACCATCAGAAAAAAAACACTCCTTTCGCACACCCCAAAAACAAGACCTAATCATTCTCGAAACCCACATTCGAGATCTACTTACAAATGCTCCTATTCCTTTATCTGAAATGGAAAGAATGGAGTTTCGCGGGCTTTCGAAATGGCTCCAATCTGAAGATTGCTATCTTCGCAAGCTGGGGGTAAATGCTATCGAAATCCAACCCATTCATGAATTTGATGCCCGCACAAAGGAGGAGTACCATTGGGGGTATATGTCAGTTAATTTTTTTGCACCCTCGTCTGCCTATGCAAGTAATGCAAAAGATGGTTCTGCCGTACACGAATTTAAGAGTCTTGTCGACCGGTTCCATGAGGCAGAACTAGCCGTTATCATTGATGTGGTTTATAACCATGTCGGAGTTCCGTCCCACCTCTCCTTTCTGGATCGTGAACTTTATTTCTCAACGGATGAAAATGGAAACCTGAATAACCATAGTGGTTGTGGAAATGATATTAATGCAGAGTCTGGTGCGGTACGAAGACTAGTGATTGATAGTTTGGTCTCGATGATCAATGATTTTGATGTTGATGGATTTCGATTTGATCTTGGTGAACTCTTAGGAATCAATCTTCTGTCTGAAATTGAGGACGAGTTACTAAAAGTAAAGCCCGACATAATATTAATTGCCGAACCCTGGAGTTTTAGGGGTCGTTTGCCTGAAAAAATAAATCAGACGGGATATAGTTTATGGAGTGATAATTGTCGCGAAAAACTCCTTCACTTTGTCCGAGGGAATGGAAAGCAATGCGAAATTATTAATTTACTCAAGGGAAGGTTGGACGAGCAAAATACTCATCCGTGGCAATCCATTAATTACCTTGAGTCTCATGATGACCTTACCTTTATCGATCGACTTTGCTCCCCAGATGACTGGAAAAACGACCGACCTCCTGCTCCAGTAATCGCCCAGGCGAAACTAGCCATAGGATTACTGCTCCTTTCACCTGGGATACCGATGATTGCATCTGGACAGGACTACTTACGAAGTAAAAATGGCGTTCAAAACACCTATCAAAGAGGCGACTTAAATGCCCTCGATTACAACCTTTTTAGGGAAACTCAAGATTTCCATAATTGGACCAAAGAGCTCATTTCATTACGCAGTTCCAAAGAGGGTGAACTTTTCCGACCCTATCATTTTATTGCAGAAGATCGATATATCAGTGTAAAAGGCCCACATGATACAATAGCCCACATTATTTTTGCGGAAAATAATGTCAGTGTGTCCTATTGTTTGCTCCTCTTAGTAAACCCTAGTGAACAGGAAATTAATATTCCTTTACCTGCAATCTGTTACGGTAAAAAGGAAACTATTTTGTTAGGAGAAAGTGATTCAATACTTGGTACTATGCCACCTCTTTGCCTGCAGGTTTGGAAAATTATCGGATAATTGGGACGAGAAATAACGGTGACTCTTTTTTTAACCTTCATTTTGAAGTGGAAACCGAACTCATTATACTTTCCGCGACACCATAGCGTAAGTTGTGAAAAGAATGAGTAATGCTGGTTAATTGACAAAATTTCAAAAGTTCTAAGATAACTAGGATGGCAGAGGGAAAAACATCTGCACGATCGGCAGGCAGAAGGGGAAACTCCTGACAACGGGATGCCAAATCTAATCCATTCATTTTTCTTGAGATTACTTTAATTGAATCTTCAGTGAGTTTAGATTGTTTCTCAAAATCGAGTTGATTCGTAGAAGAAATCAGTTGTCTGAGAAATACGATTGACCCTCCTGAACCCACAAGGTGTGAACAGTCCTGAAGTAAAGCCGTACAACTATCTGCCAAAGTGGTAGAGACATAATTCTGTAATCTAATCCTATCCTCTTGAGCCGGTTTGTTCTCCAAATTACCGAGGAATTCCTCCGCAAGCACAACAGCTCCCAGAGGAAGACTCTTCACACTTTCACATACCCCATTACGAATCCGCATAATTTCCAGACTCCCCCCACCTAAATCGATCGCACAAAATTGGGAAACCTCCTCAAGGGCGGGATCTGTTAATAATCCACTGGCGATAAAAAAAGCTTCTTCTGAACCACTCAAAATCTCTATATTTAAAGAAAATAGATGTTGCACTTCTTTAATTAACAGATCCGCATTTTCCATTCGGCGAAGTGCTTCTGTTGCAACAATACGGGTTTTAACTGGGGAGAATGGACTGGCAAATAATAGAAGTTGATCAATTACTTTGATCGTAGCTTCCATCAATACAACAGAAAGAACTGGGCGTTCTTGTGATAAAGCGGTACCCAAACGACAGGGGTAACTTTTTTCGGCGACCGACTCCAGTTTGCCGGCCTTATTTTTTGCCGCGATTAAAATTTTAGTGGTATTGGAACCGATATCTAAAACCGCAATATTCATCCGAGTAATATTTTGATTATAAACTGTATCCGTCCGGGGCGATAACCAGTGTAAACTCTCCTTTGGAACTGCTCGTTTTCATTCTTTCCAAAACCTCCACTACAGTTCCTACATAAAAGGTTTCATGAATTTTTGTAAGTTCTCTCGATATGCAAATAAATCGTTCTGGACCGAAGGTTTCTTGAATCCCCAGTAAAGTCTTCTCAATTCGATACTTTGACTCATAAATAACGATAGAGCCTTCAAATTCCTTCCATTGCTCAAAAACCCGTTGGGCAGCGGCCGATTTTTTGGGTAAAAAACCAAGATAAAGAAATTGATGCGTAGGCAAGCCAGAGGCGGCCAAAGTAGTGATTGCCGCATTGGCTCCCGGTATAGGGCAAACTTCAATTTTCCGCCTTCTGCATTCTCGCACCAGCCGGAATCCAGGATCACTAATACCGGGATAACCGGCATCAGAAACAAGCGCAATCGATTGACCGGATTCAATTAATTCAACAAGTTCAAGCGATTTAACTTTTTCATTCTCCTCGCGGTAGGAGACAAGAGGTTTGTTTAAATCTAAAAAATTAAGCAGCCTTTTTGTAATACGAGTATCCTCACAAGCGATTTGATCCACCTGGGCTAACACTTCAGCGCCACGTGTGGAAAAATCCTTTAGATTACCAATGGGAGTTGCCACTAACCACAACCTACCGTGAGCATCGCTCACTTTCATGGAACTGAGATTGAGATTCTTGGCTTACCGGTTGAAACCACCACGGTCAAAACCACCCGGTAAACTATACTCCCAACTTGCGGGACGACCCTGAGGCATTTTGGAATCGTCAGGGGAAGCGGTAAAGCAACCTGATAAAAAGAGACTAATTCCAATAACTGAAATAATTGAGATGATTTTTTTCATTACGATAAATTAAAGAGTTTTCTTTTTAGTGGGAACAATTTGGATAATATCACCAGGACGCAATCGATTAGGTTCTCCAAAACGAGGTAGAATGTAAGCAAGTGCAAATCCTTTTTGGCTACTTTGTACTTTTATTCGAGCGGCTTCTTGTTTCCCTTTCCACAGAGTAAAGATTTCACCTGCTGCCATTCCACGATCGGTACCAATCGGTAACATGAGCATCCCTGAACGGCTGTCAATCCTGGCAATTGTAGATGTCACCCCAAAATCACTAATTTCTTTCATCTCAGTGATGCCTTCAACCGCACCATCCTGTAAAACGGGGGGGCCGTCCGATTCTGCAGTAAATGGATTGCTCGATAATTCTGAATCCCCGTCCACACTTTCTCCTCCAGTCTGCTTTGCCATCATTTCATCAATTCCTCTTTTGTAGCCAGAGGCATCCGCAAGTGTAATTTCTTTACCAAGGGCTTTAATTTTCTCCCCTTGCTCAACCTTCATAGCATCAATTTGAGCAATATGTGCTTTTTCGTTGTCCAATTTCTGCTGTTCTAAACCTGCAATGTTATTGTTGAGTACTCCAATCTGTTGGTCAGCAGCCTCCTTTTCTGACTTCCTGTCTGCTTTCTCAGCAGTTAAATCCGCCTCGACTTGGCCCAGTTTAACTTCAAACTCTCCAGATTTTCTTTCCCACTCTTCCTTTTGTTCTTTCATCTTATCAAAGAGGTTTTGCGATTCACGAAGTGCTTCATCTCGCTCAACGATCTTGGCTCTCATTTTTCCGATTTCAGAAAATTTTTCGTGCCTGTCTTTGTAAAACATTCCAAGCAAGGTTCGAAGACGATTTTCTCGAGACACACCCGGAATAATGGAACCATCTTCTTTTTGCACATCTTCTTTGGGGAAAAGTTTTTCATCGGAGAAAGGATCTTTTAAACTAGCAATTGAATCCGCTTTAACCGAAGGGTTTACCTTCCATTTCTTTGCTTCCGAGTCCCAAATAAAAGTACCCGCTCCAAATTCTTTTGAGTGTTCATCCAAGGCATCACGATAATCTGGGTTTCTCAAAATTCCATCTTCTGCAGTTCGCAAATTAGAAAGTGCATCGGCCAGCGGGTTTTCGTCATTCAAACCAACAGGTTGGTTATCGTCAAAAACTTCATTAAAAGCACTTCGTTTTGTCGAAATATCTTTCCATTGTGCCTCTTTTGCAGACTGTAAGATTGAGTAGCCATTTCTTACTTGTTTATCTAGGAAAACATTATTTTGCGTTTTTTTGGTCTCGGACAATATCCAAAGGTATGCGGCGAGACCAGCAACTGAAAGCAGACTTAATAAGCGAAAGAGTACGGCAAGGGCATTCATGGGCAAAATTGGTTAGTTATGTTTTCAAACATGTAAGGCAAATCAAAGGAATGCAAACTGATTAATTTCATGAATAGGCACGGACTTGATATACTTGTGCTCGATTTAAACCGTGAGTCTGGATTATTTCAATTTCAATCGCACGGGTTTTTACAGTTTCAAAAGAGTGGCGAGAAAATCCGAATTCATTATTAGTGACTTCCAACAGTTCTTCCCAATGACCAACATCATTCATGTAATATAGTTTATATTCTTTCACAATCGAGGGTACAATGGGACGTGCAAAAGATTGGGGTCGAGAGGGAAATAAAAATTCAAGAGTAGCATCCCAGATAATCTCGACTGAGGAGACATCCAGAGGTTCTTCCCAATGAAATTCGAGATACTCAGGAAAGCGAAAGTCAGTTTCTTCAGAGATCCATAAATTGGGTAAATGGTCTGGGCGTATTTTGTCATTTATCACATTTCCCACATCGTAAACATGCTGCTGAGGAAAAACTTCTAATGCAAGCGAACTGGAGAGGTGAGGGGAGTGAGGCAGACTCGGCAAATAGCGAGAGTATGGATTTAGAAAACCCGATTTACTTTCTTTAATAGACCGATGAAAAAGTAGCCCCACCGCGGTGTTTGATTGTTCGTAAAAAATAACTTTTTGATTGTTGGTGAATTCGATGAAATGCCACCCTTTTTTTGCAACAGGAGACTCCAATGCAATTTTCTCCCATCGTGCCCCGCCTTTTTTTATTTTTTGCGAACTGGAAACCAAACAACTTCCTGGCGTAGTACTTAAACTGGAGGAGCATTCAAGGAGACGGAATTCTACAGTACAGTCTTCACTGCTTTCTAAATACAAATAAATTTCATCAATCGAACTCGATGAAACGGGAAATTGAATCAATCCCTCGAGCGGGCAAGAATCGAGCTTCTCTGCGGTACTCTTTCCTACAAAACTGCCCAAGGTTGTGGAAGCGATGACCTTGGATTCGGGAATCAAGTTATCTGAATCTTCTATGGGCAAAAGACTGCAGTTATGATTAACCCGCATTAATCTTTTTTGTAGTGCATGAACGTTACCAACTTTGGCAACCGTTCGAGGAAGTCTATTTTTAGAAATACAAAATGCAGCACATACTCCCACAGCCTCTCCCATCTGTGCTGAAGTAGGTGGATGTGAAAAACTTGCTGATGCGCGACTTGTTGCAGAAGAATGCTCTCCCGCGAAAAACAAGTTTTTGACCTTACTGGAATAAAGAGCACGTAATGGAATTTCAAAAGGTTGGGGGAGGGCGATCTTACCTCGAGGCGAGCATAAAAGAGAATCAGCTACATCAAGTGGAGCACGACCTAAAGCAACTGAATCATAAAAATGCTTCCCCGACTCCATGTCCTCAGGCGTAATGATATAATCTCCGGTTGCTCTAAAACCTTGAGAACTTAGGGTGAGCGGAGAAAAATCTTCCAAGAACCAATTTTGAGCTCGCTCAGCCATGGGAGAGCGATTTTTTAAATAATCCCATGCAGACCAGATTAAATCAGCAGAATTAACAGAGAGTTCGTTTTTTGCTTTGCCTAACCATTCCACATTATGGACTCCCTGGATTTGTTTATCTAAAGATTCGAGTAAATCAAGTTTCGCAGACTGATGGTTTTCCTCCCATTTTAAAGAAATCCAGGAGGGTAACTTAAAGGGAATCGGTTTTGCAGAGACTGTTAACTGCATACTGGCAGCAGCTCGAAATGTAACCGGAGTAGATGAGGCAGAAGATTTCTCGTATTCCCTTTTATCTAACCCTGTTTCTCCTGGAGCATTTGCCAATTGAGATAAAGTACCGTTTCCAGAACAGTCGATGAAGTAGGGCGCACGAAAAATGATACGGCCTCCACGCTGGCTAGATATGGCAATAATTGATTCGATTTTATCCCCTGCCGAATTTTTTTTCACCTCGAAAAGTTGGGTTTCTAAAAATAACTCGACTCTTTCCTGTTTCCTAATCCAACTAATCAATGCTCTTTCCTGACCACAATAATTACCTTCTTGGTTTTCCTGGTAAATAGTCGTTTTAATTTCATCTAAAATTCCTGTCTCCCGTTGGTAAGCATAATTGGTCGTGCCTTCAAAATCATACGGAAATTGAATTTCTTTTCCTATTCTTCCACCAATACAAGACCTTGACTCGATCAAGCAAACAGTAGCACCCTCCCTGGACGCACTCACCGCAGCACAAATCCCTGCTAAACCGGAACCTATTACTACTAAATCACTTCTTTGCGATAATGTTTTCAAAATTTGTAATACAGCATTTCGTCATTTGTTTACGAGAATGCAAGAGTCGAATTCGTTAAGCAGATCTAATACCCGAAATTAAGCCTAGTTAATAGTTTGCAGCTAAAATGTTTGGTATTGTAAGGCACAGTTCATATTTGTAGTTTATTTGGAGTGTTTAAGCCCGCTTCATTTATTTGTTATCTCCCCACCATTTCTCTCGCCCAGAATGGTTTAAAACCTCTCGGATTTTATTGCGAGGCTTACGCTATCTGACATGAGAAATCTTTTTCCTAGATGGGTAAATACGATACCAGTTAAAGTTATCTTATCTTTGGGTATTATTGGAGGCACAGTAACCGCAGGCATCACTTACTATGCAACACCAAAATATACAAGAGTTGGGTATCAACCTACTCAACCGGTTTCTTACGACCACAGTTTTCATGCTGGTCAATTGGGTCTCGATTGTCGTTATTGCCATCACGGCGTTGATAAATCGTCACATGCCAACATCCCATCTGCTAATGTCTGTATGTCCTGCCATAAGAACATTAAAGCGGATTCCCCTTTACTCGCTCCAATTCGTGATTCTTATTTCGGAGAGGATGAAAATAAGGACGGCAAACTGTCCGAAGGGGAAGACCTAAATGATGATGGAATTTTAAACGAGGGACCCTCTGTACCATGGGTTCGAATACACAAGGCTCCAGATTATGTTTATTTCAATCATGCGATACATGTGAACCGCGGAGTGAGTTGCGTGGAATGTCATGGCAGAATTGACCAGATGGAAGTTGTCCATCACGACAAACCTCTCAGCATGGCATTTTGTTTAGAATGCCATCGAAACCCTGAGAAATCACTTCGCCCGATGAATGAAGTCACTAATCTAGCTTGGTCTATTGCATCGAAAGAGGAAGAAGATTCTCACATTACGCAATTTCACGCTGGACTGGATATCAAAAATAAATGGGGTGTTAATCCTCCCCTAAGCTGTACTGGATGCCACCGATGATTAAACAAGTGACCGAAGAAACCTTAGAGAACGGAAAGCGTTACTGGAAAAGTCTCGATGATCTAGCTTGCAAGCCAAGTTTTAAAAATTGGGTAGAAAGAGAATTCCCGGAAGGAGCTAGCATGCTCGAAGGCGTCCAAAGACGAGGATTCATGAAATTAATGGCCGCTTCGTTCGGTCTTGCAGGATTGGGTATGACAGGTTGTAGAAGACCAGAACATACTATATTGCCTTATGGTAAAAGTCCTGAGGAACTTATCCCCGGCGTACCCAATTACTACGCAACCTCAATGCCTAGTGCACAAGGTCACACACCATTAATTGTTGAAAGTCACGAAGGTCGTCCAACTAAAATCGAAGGAAACCCTAGTTACATCCCCAACGGTGGTGGTACTTCTATTTATGCACAAGCTAGCGTCTTAGATCTCTACGATCCCGACAGAAGCAAGTCTTCTCTTAAACGATCTAATGAAAATGAAGACTCTTGGGATGTCATTTCTTCGGATCAAGTCAAAGAAGATTTGGTTAACCTGATGAAAGAAGGTAAGGTCGCGATCCTTGCTGAAAAATCAAGTTCAACTGCAAGAAAAGCTCTTTCTGAGTTGTTAATTGAAAAGGGTGTTATTTGGACGGAACATGAAGCAATTGATCTCACTTCCCCCGAATACAAATTAGGTAATGCAATTGGAACAGATAGCGGTCTGCGATTGATTCCCAATTTGGGTAAGGCATCTCGTGTGTTATCATTGGATTGTGATTTCCTAGGAAACCGAGAACCATTTTCACTTGCGAATACCCGTGCGTTAATGAAAGGGAGGAAAGTTCTCTCTGCCAAGGACGCCAAAAAGATGAATCGTCTTTACAGCGTGGAGTCTGACCTGACGATTACGGGTGGAGTGGCAGATCACAGGTTACGCCTCGAATCTTCTCAGTTTATTGCATTTACTAACTTGCTTGCCGCAGAAATTTTCACAATCAGAAAAAGTGGATCTAAAGCCGAGATCACACGGCTTCAAGAAAGAGGTAATGTATTAAAAACCCATGCAAAATGGATCAGGGAGTGTGCGGTTGATCTATGTTCCAAGCACAAATCAAGTGTTATTTTACCCGGCGGTCATTTACCCGCAGAAGTTCATTTACTTTGTTATGCTATCAACCAAGCACTAGGTTGTATCGGGCGAACGGTGCAATATCAGGTTACTGATAAACCAGCCTCAAACTTGTTGTCCCTACAGGAAGCAATTGGTAAAGATAATGTAAAAACACTTATATTTTTAGGTGGCAACCCTGTTCACAATGCAAGCTCATTGGACTGGGGAAATTTATCAGATAAGATTTCAAATAAAATCCACCTCGGTGATTCGGTTAATGAAACTACTTCTATTTGCGATTATCATATTGGTCAGTCCCATTATTTAGAATCTTGGGATGAAGGAGAGACATGGGATGGAACCGGAATTGTTCCTGTTCAACCCTTGCTTGCTCCCCTTTTTGAAACGATGGCAGATTTGGAGTTACTCCAATTGTTGTTAGGTTCTTCTCAAAATACCCATGACTTTGTAAAATCTCTCCAAGAAAAACGCTCTTCTACTGATTCTTATGAAGATTTCTTAAGACTAGGTGTTGAAAAACAAATGCCAACTTACTATTCGAAGGAAATTCCGCTTTCAGAATTAAGTAAATATAAAGAACAGATACCAAAACCGCCCACTTTAGATAGTTTAGAAGTCTTACTGATCCCAGATTTTCATGCATGGGACGGTCGTTACGCAAACAATGGTTGGATGCAGGAATGTCCTGACCCTATTTCCAAATTGACTTGGGATAATGCACTTTTAATAAGCCCAGCATTAGCCAAGACCCTTGAGGAAAAATATCCGTCCTTAGGTCTTATTCCCGAACCGACGATGCTAAACAAGAATGGTGAAATTGCACCGGATGCGGCTAACTTCGATCATGGTAAACAAAAAGCACCTATTGTTACACTCTCAATAAGTGAAAATCAAACCATTGAAGGCCCTCTTTATGTTCAACCTGGTTTAGCTGATTGTAGTATTATTGCAACTCTTGGACTTGGTAGGACAGAAGTTGGTCGAGTAGGCAATGGGACTGGATATAATGCCTATCCTCTACTCGGTAATAATTTCGACCGAATCGTATCCAATGTTTCTATTGAACCTACTGGTGAATTTGAAACACTCGCAAATGTACAAGAACATTGGTCCATGGAAGGAAGAGCAATTGTACGAGAGGGGAACGCAGAGGAGTATATTTCAGACGAAGCATTTGCCTCTCACATGGGAGCTGAATCCCATTCACCAAAAATTTGGGGAAAAGACCAAGAGGCTGATCTTAAATTTAAAGCTCAAACTACTCCTCGGGGAAATTCTTCTTATGAGCACCCGGATCATAATTATGAGAAATCTGAAACCCCCGGTTTACACCAGTGGGGTATGGCAATTGATTTAAATCAATGCACAGGTTGTAGTGCCTGCGTCGTTGCATGCCAGAGTGAAAATAACATTCCAATTGTAGGAAAAGACCAAGTTTTGAGAGGTCGAGAAATGCATTGGATCAGGTTGGATCGATATTTTAGTTCAACAGCACGAGATGGGGCAGAATTACCGTCCGATGTTCAAGTTTCATTCCAAGGTGTTGCCTGCATGCATTGTGAAACCGCACCATGCGAAACAGTATGCCCCGTAAATGCAACTGTGCATGATGAAGAAGGTCTTAATGCAATGGCTTACAACCGATGCGTCGGTACCCGCTATTGTGCGAATAATTGTCCTTACAAGGTGAGAAGGTTTAACTTCTTCGATTGGAATAAACGCCAAACCGATGAACTGTATAAAGGACCTTTGGGTAAGAAAAATGACCCACTTCCAGATATGGGCAAAAATCCAGATGTCACCGTCCGTATGCGCGGAGTCATGGAAAAGTGTACCTATTGTGTGCAAAGAATTCAGGAATCCAAAATCCAAGTTAAAGTAAAAGCACAAAGAAATGCTTTGCTGAGCACGGGTAAAGATGGGGCAGATATTGAACTGAGCAATGAAGATATTAAAGTTCCTGATGGAACCATCAAAACTGCCTGTCAACAGGTTTGCCCGTCTGACAGTATATCATTTGGTGATTTATCAGATCCTGAAAGTGAAGTTAGTAAACTCAAGAATAACCCTCGCGATTATTCTGTGCTTGGATACCTAAACACTCGTCCAAGAACTACTTTCTTAGCGAAAGTCCGTAACCCGAACCACAGCATGCCAGATTTTGCATCTTCTCCACATGCCGCTCGGGAATACCATGACAAAGCACATCCAACCCACCACGAAGAGGGTGATCATGATAACCATGCCAAAGAAGGAGAAAAGCATTAATGTCTTCTAAGGTAACAGATCAGGCGGATGTAATTTCACCCGAATTGATGAAAAAAGTGAACCCTGCAAAGTGGGAAGAGGTTCCACTTGTGCTCAATAAAAGAAATTTTCATTGGGTAACAGAGAAAATTTGTGGAATTGTCGAACAGAAGACACCTACCTGGTGGTGGTGGTGTTTTATTACTGCAATGGGCATTGCAAGTTTCACCGGATTGGGACTCGTTTATTTAGTCTCAACAGGCGTAGGTGTTTGGGGAAATAGCAATCCTGTTAATTGGGGTTGGGCAATTGTGAATTTTGTATTTTGGATTGGTATTGGACATGCCGGCACCCTGATTTCTGCTATATTATGCCTTCTTAAGCAAAAATGGAGAACATCCATTAATCGTGCATCAGAGGCAATGACTGTATTTGCAGTAATGTGTGCCGGTATTTTCCCACTGTTTCATGTGGGGCGTGTTTGGTTTGCGTGGTGGTTATTCCCTCTTCCCAACGCGAATGCTATTTGGCCACAGTTTCGAAGTCCCTTAGAATGGGATGTTTTCGCAGTATCCACTTACTTTACAGTTTCCATATTGTTTTGGTACATGGGCATGATACCGGACTTAGCGGTTCTGAGAGATCGTGCTAAAGAAACTTGGCGGAAGTATTTTTACGGTGTACTTGCTATGGGTTGGCGAAATGCGAACAACCATTGGCGCAATTTTGAAATGGCCTATCTACTTTTGGCTGGACTTTCAACCCCTTTAGTACTTTCCGTCCATACAATCGTTTCTTTTGATTTCGCCGTTGCAAATCTTCCCGGGTGGCATACTACGATTTTCCCACCTTATTTTGTGGCAGGGGCTATATTTTCTGGATTTGGAATGGTTCTTACTCTATTACTGCCATTACGAGCAATTTTCCGACTTCATGACCTCATTACCGAGAAGCATATTGATAATATGTGTAAGATCATATTGGCGACTGGAAGCATGGTGGGCTATGCCTACTCGATGGAATTCTTTATTGCTTGGTATGGTGCTAATTCATACGAAGGGTTTGCATTTATCAATCGTGCATTCGGGAATTACTGGTGGGCTTATTGGATAATGGTATCCTGTAATGTAATCTGTCCGCAATTATTTTGGTTCAAATCAATCAAGAATAATATTCCGCTTGTCTGGATCATATCTATTTTTGTTAATGTGGGAATGTGGTTTGAGCGTTTTGTAATCGCAAATACTACTCTTTCTCGGGATTTTCTCCCATCTAGTTGGGGGTATTATTCTCCAACTGTTGTCGACATCTTTACCTTCTTTGGTACATTCGGTTTCTTTTCTATTCTGTTTTTGCTATTTTTGAGATTTTTACCACTAATGCCAATGGCAGAAGTTAAATCAGTTATGCCCGCAGCAGACCCTCATGGAGGGAAACATTAGAATCTAAAATGAGTAAGCTAATGGACATTAAATACGGCGTTGCTGCTACTTTTAATTCTGCAAAAGACATATACGATGCTGCCGGCAAAGTACGTGAAGAAGGCTTCAAGAATTGGGAATGCTATACCCCCATTCCGGTTCATGGTTTAGATGCACAAATGGGTGTGGGGCGTTCAAAAGTTCCCTGCTTTACTCTTGCAGGTGGAATTACAGGTTTTTTTACCGGGACTTTACTTGTGTGGTTCATGAATTACTACGATTATCCTCTGATTGTTGGTGGTAAACCATACTTCAGTATGATCTATCCATTCCCTGTGTTTTATGAACTCACTATTTTGTTTGCTGCATTTGGTACACTTTTTGGAATGTTTTTCTTAAATCGATTACCACAACACAATCATCCTATTTTTGAACATCCATCTTTCGGAAGAACTGGAGATGATAAATATATGATTGTTATCGAAATTGAAGACCCTAAATTTGATGATGAAGAAACTCCTGAATTTTTGAAGACTGTGGGTGGTAAATCGATCACTATGATTCGTGAATCAATTGAGTAAAAAATGAGATATTTTATACCAGTATTTATCATCATTGCTGCAAGCATCGTGTCCATTATGGGATTCCGGGGCGACTTGACAGAAAATACTCCAATCGAAGTATTTCCTGACATGGACAGGCAAGCTAAATACAAGTCACAAACCAAAAATCCTTTTTTTGGGGACAATCGGGCGGATCGTTTACCTGTTATTGGTACTGCCATTCGTGGTAACTTAATTACTCAAAACAATGTTTTTTCTGCTACACCTAAGTTTCTCATTGATTCGATCAAAACTGGTAAGGATTCAAATGGGAAATGGCTCAGTAAAATACCTAATGAATTAGGTATTAATATCGATTTGATGCGTTTGGGAAGAGAGAAATATGATATTCACTGTTCTGTTTGCCACGGCGATTATGGAGATGGAAAAGGAGTCACCTCTTATTTTGGGTTAGCACCGCGTAACCTGTCAGATTCATCTCAATCCGGATCTTACTTAGAATCAGCAGCACCATGGTCGGACGGACAAATCTACAATGCAATTGCAATGGGTTCTGCTTCCGGGATAATGCTTGGACTGAAAGACAAACTCACTCCTCGTGAGCGATGGGCAATTGTACTATACTTACGAGCACTACAAAGCTATGTGAGCGATGCTACCAATGGAATTGATAAGAAATCATGAGTGAGGTTGCCAAAAAAGATACTGATTTAAAATTACTTGCCGGTGCTGTTCTTGGATTAGCAATTGGTTTAGTTGGATTATTCTTGGGACTTTCAAGCGGTGATAAAGCACCCTTCCTTGGATGGTTATGGGGTTGCTCGTTTTGGCTAAGCATTGCAATTGGGATGTTAATGTTAGTCATGATTTTCAGAGTTTTTAATTCGAGATGGACACCAGTGGTAAGGAGACAATTGGAGCATGGACTTGCGGCTTTTCCGTGGTTAGGTCTTTGCTTTGCTCCTCTATTACTTGTGGCTTTATTTGGGGGAGATAACGCTGGCATTTTATGGTCTTGGATCAACCCAGATAGTCCAACAGTTGATGGTATAACTGTTGCAACAGATGTTCTCCATCAAAAGAAAGCGGGCTATTTGAACCTTTATTTTTTTAGTTTGCGGATCATTTTATACTTCGCAGTTTTTTGCGGTCTTAGCCATTGGATGAGAAAAGTTTCATTTACACAAGACCAGGATGGTGACCCAAAATGGTCACATCTCGGTATGAAAGTCTCAGCGATAGGTATTCCCGCTACGGCATTGGCTCTCACCTTTGGTGCTTTTGACATGTTCATGAGTTTAGAATATCAATGGTTCTCCACAATGTATGGAGTTTGGTTTTTTTCATCGGGAATGAGAGCTGCACTCGCAATCACCATCTTGGGATGCCTTTTCCTTCTCAAAAAGGGTACCCTTACCGGTATTTACAAACAGGCCCATCAATATGATCTAGCCTGTCTTTCCTTAGCATTTACCGTTTTTTGGGCATATATTAGCTTTTCTCAATATTTCTTGATCTACAGTGCGAACATTCCAGAAGAAACATTTTGGTATAATATTAGAGAAATTAACCCCAATACAGGAGAAACTTCAGCTTGGTTTTGGGTAAGCATGGGATTAATTTTTGGACACTTTTTCTTTCCTTTTCTCTACTTACTTTTCTACAAGAATAAAATCAACGGGGGTCGAATTGCTTTTATTGCACTTTGGATATTAGCTTTTCATCTGCTTGACCTGTACTGGAACATTATTCCGGGGCGTGAGATTGTTCCTGGTGCATATGTCGGATACGAAGCCCGTCCTGTACTTGGATTCCATTTATTTTGGGGGATTTCCACCCTAATAGGGGTTGGATGTTTATGTGTGCGTGCCGTACGACAAAGTTTCAATTCAAACGTTGCTGAGTTAATTCCCGTGAGAGACCCAAGAATTTTAGACTCTTTAAACCATCATGAGTGATCCTAAATTACAGCGTGCAGATGGATGTAGTGTGTTTTTCTCACTTATCATTGGTATCATTTTGGTATCAGCTTATTTTTTATTTCAAGTGTATTTTGATGAGGAAAATAATGTTGAATCCCAAAGTATGATTTCGGACCAAAGAAGTAAAAAAATCATGGAGTTCAAAAATGATTCTAATATTTTTGAATCAAAAATTATTAATTTCCATAACGAAAAAAATTCTAGCCTCGAATCAGCAATGCAAAAAGTTACTGAATCTTACCGTCCCAAACCAAACAAAGACCAATAATCCAAAAGTGAAACTTACTGACGAACAAGTGATAGACAAGTCCGCAAAATGGGTGGTTTCTTTCTTTATTGCCTCTGCCGGTTTGTGGTTACTTGCCGCCGCACTCCTCGCTTACATTGCCGCTGCTAAATTAACAGATCCTTTTTTTCTTTCATCTTTCGAATACTTCACTTACGGAAAAGTGAAAATAGCTCAAGCAAATGCCTTTGTTTATGGTTGGGGTGGAAATTCAATTTTTGCAATAAGCATATGGATTATTGCTAGATTATCCCAAGCTGAGGTTAGAGGACGAGTATTGCTTATTACATCAGGAGTATTATGGAATCTCGGAATAACATTTGGCCTCCTTGGTATTTTGGATGGACACATGAATTCTCATGAAATGCTTGAAATGCCTAATGAGGTTTGGCCACTGCTTTTTATCTCATACGCAATCATTACTTGCTTGATTATTGTGGTCCACCGCTCTCGTAAATACCCAGACACGATTGCACCCCAGTGGTTCATACTTGCTGCCATCTTGTGGTTCCCTGCACTTTTCTTAATCGCTTGGAATGGTCTTGAAATTAATCCTTCACCAGGAACGGTTCAGAGTGTTCTTTCAATGTGGTTTGGACAAAATTTAATTTGGCTTTGGCTCACGCCTTTTGCTCTCGGTGTAGCTTATTACATAATTCCTTCAATTATTGGTAAGCCAATCGATAAGTATTATTTAGCAATTTTTGGGTTTTGGTGTATAGCAACTCTTGCCCCTTGGTCTGTCGTGCATCATTTAGAGGGTGGTCCTGTACCAATGTGGATACCTGCTATTGGGACAGTTATGAGCATTGCAATGATTTTCCCCATAGCTGTTGCCTCAACAAATTTTCATGCCACTGCATTTAAAGATATAGATAAAGTATGGAGTAGTTTACCCCTTAGATTTGTTATTTTCGGTACTCTCTCATATACAATATCAAGCTACATTGGGGTTATCTTTTCGCTTCCTTCAGTAGCCAAATTGACTCAATTTTCTATCATTAATGAGTTTCATTTCAATCAACGCGTTTATGGATTTTTCAGTATGATTGTTTTTGGTGCGGTGTACCACATGCTTCCCAAAATTACAGGAAAAGAAATTACCAAATCTGCAAAATCATTCCATTTTTGGACTTCAGCCTTGGGTGTCATGATGCTGTTACTGGCTTATCTAATTGGTGGTTTAACTCATGGTGTTTTGGCCCAACAACCTGCTCTTGACTGGACAAACTCTGTTATTGCTTCAATTCAACCCTATTTTCTAATCACCGAAATTTCATTTATCATACTAGGCTTTTCACAATTGGTGTTTGTAATCAATATTTGGAAGGTTCTTGTTCCTAACCCTTTTGAAAATACGGGAAGAAGTAAAAAGTTTGTATCTAAGGCTTCTACAGTATGAATAATATTTTTAAATTTTCATTTGGAATTTTCACCACACTCGCAGTTGCTTGGCTTGCCTTTGTAGTAGGTGCTCGCAAGCAATTTGGAGATTTGTCTCCGACTTCTTCTGTTTTAAACGAGGATGGAAATATACCAGAGGATTCTGATTTATATCCTGTTGCGTTTTCTGGTGTTGCTCAACAAGGTGCCGTCGAATATCTATCTCTTGGTTGTGCCACATGCCATACTCAACAAGTCCGATTAGTTGAAGCTGGTTTTGATGTGGAAAGAGGATGGGGAAAAAGACCTTCGGTCGCGAGAGATTATATTTTGCAGAATGAAGTAAACATAGGAAATACTAGAGTAGGTCCTGATTTAGCGAACCTAGGAATGAGAGAATATTCGGATGAATGGTTGCACCAACACCTTTTCGAACCACAATCTTTAAACGAAAAATCAATTTGTCCGCCGAGCCCATTTCTCTATGACATTAAGGACTCTAATGTATCTGGCTCTATACAAATTATCTCAGAAGATAACAGAACAAGACTCGTAAAACCACGAATTAAAGCAAATCGTATTGTAGCTTACCTTCAAGAACTTCGTCAAGATTATGAATTGCCTGAGATGAGTTTCGTGGAGGAGGAGGAATCGGATGCATCGGAACTTGTTGTAGTCCCAACGACCTCAACTCAATTACCGACTTGGTTAGCGGACCAAATTTCATCCGGAAAAGAAATTTACACAAAAGTCGGTCCAGGCGGGGGAGGGTGTGTATCCTGCCATCAACCCACTGGTTTAGGTCTACCAGGTGCATTCCCTCCACTTGCAGATTCTGACTGGGTGCTCGGTGATAAGGAAAGAATAATTAAAATTAGCATGCATGGTTTAATGGGAGAAATTGAAGTTAATGGTGATAAATACAATGGTGTTATGATAGCCCCGGGAGTACCACCAGGTTCTTTAACAGACCAGCAAATTGCTGATGTACTGACATACATTAGAAATGATTGGGGTAATTCTGCATCTGCTGTAAGCCCAGAGGAAGTAGCTAATGTAAGGGACTTCGTCAAAGATCGGGGACAAATGCAAATGTGGACTGCTGCAGAACTAAATTCCGATAAATGAGTAATAAGACAAAAAAAAGCTTAGAAGATAGTAATGTAATGAATGATGATGATATGGTTGAAGTTCATTCGGAACTTAATCGTGAAAAACATCCCCCCACTCAGGGTTTCCTTATCGCACCCCTTATTTTCGTATTTATGTTTGGGTGCTTGATCTTTGTTTGTTCGATACAATTAGCACATTCAACAAATGGTTTTCAAATTCACCCTCCACAAGAAATTGTAGAATTATCGGATGAAGAAAAGGAAACTCAGAGATTAGAAAGAAAATATGACTCCGGTAAAAAGATTTTTGCTCTTCGATGTGCTTCTTGTCACCAAGCAAATGGTCTTGGTATTCCAAATCAATATCCTCCATTAGCAGATTCAGAATGGGTTTCTGCAAATCCGGCTTTAATCACTAAGATCATTTTAAAGGGATTAAAAGGAGAAATTACTGTTAAAGGTGAAAAATACGGTACATCTGCTGCAGTCAATATGGCAGCGGTTCCTATTGACGACAGAGAAATTGCTAATGTAGTAACTTATGTTAGGCAGGCTTGGGGAAATGACTTTGGGGAAATGACAACGGATGAAGTCGCTACGATCAGATCAGACACCGTTGATCAAAAAGATCAATGGATTGGCGAAGCTCTTCAGTCCATTTATCTGACAAGTTCCTCCAAAAATTAGAACTAAATTTTATAAGATTCAAATTCATTCTGATTGAGTATTAGTAACTTTAGGTTTAACCTGCAAAATTGAGTTCTTTTACTAGTATAACACGTTTTATTCTCTTCCTTGTGTTGATTTCCTATTCCTTGGCAGTCTATGGAGATAGAAAAAAATTATTTCACTCGGAGGAAGATATCGAAACCTACTTTCCTGTTTTAAAAGTAATTTTTCAGAGTTTGGATGACAATGCACCCTTGATTAGTGAATCTAAACAACTGGGCAAGGTAGCGAATTCAAATAAAATGGTTGCTGAATCAGCAAAAGGTTTATCAGTTAACTTGAATGTAAGTGGATATTCAATCCATGAAAATCGACCGGGACAAGCTTATGATCAAAGCTATCGAACAGTTGGTTCAATTTATGTTAAAAAACCAGTTTATCATTGGGGAGGCTTGAAGGCAAAGAGTCGAATCGCAGAACTGACAGCCGAATATGGTGTTAAGAAAACTAACGCGATAAAATCTAATTTAATTTCGCAGATAAAATCAGAGTTTATGGAACTTGTGCTTTTGAATTTTCAATTAAAACTTGCTAAAGATGCACTCTCCCTAAGCGAACAGAATGAAGAAGACTTAATCAAAAGAAAAGAATTAGGCTTCGCTACCGAATTAATGGTCAGTCAAGCAACAATAGAAAAGCTAGAACAATCTATTAAAATTGCCGAATTTAATCGTCTTTTAATATCCAAAAAAGCGTACTTCAAACATGATACAGGCTACTACAATGAAATAGTAATTGATATCCCGGAGAAATTTGAAAGCTTCTACAATAAACATGAGTTTGGGAAAAGAATTCCACAACTGGTTGGTTCTATTTCATCTGAAAATCTTGAAGAACTTAAAAGTCAAATAAGCATAGAAAAAGAAAATGTTAAAATAGCAGATTCGAATCTCAAACCAAAAGTTAACTTAGTCGGTGGATTCTATCAGGATCAGATTGATCTGCCAAACAAAGCAGATTCCGTAAGACGAAATAACTTACTTATAGGTGTTGAGGCTAACTGGGCACTTTGGGATTCTTCCTACACTAAGGGAATGAAATCACTGGCATTAGCAAAAAAACGCCAGTTTGAAATCCAACTTGAAAGTAATACTAAAAGACTTCGGTTGGAAATGAATAGTCTGCAAGCAGAAATGTTTAACCTGGCAAAACAAATTGATATTGCCAGGCAACTTGTTTCAACTGCAAACAACCGGTTTGAAAAAAGCCAACTTGAATTTGATATTAATCAAATAACATATGTCAGCTATTTTTCCTCAAAACTTGATCTTTCCAAAGCTAGGTTAAGTCTAATACAAACAGTCTTTTCCTATTTTCAGGTAAAAGAAAAATACGAATTCCATCTACAATATCCGAAATGATTAAAATAAAATCGATAGTTATTATAGGTTTATTGTTAGGAATCGCAGGTTTTAGTTTTTTTATCGTGTCTAAGGGGGAGAGATTGCTCTGTGCTAAAGTAATTAAAGGAACGATGAAAGATTCAGTTACTGGAAATATTCAAATTCTGGCAGAGCAGACTTTTCAATTAAAATCTCATGCCCAAGGTGTAGTGCAATTCGTTGCCATAAAGCCCCTAAGCAAAGCGATTCCGGTTGTTAAAGGACAGATTCTTGTTCAATTGGACATAAGTGATTTAAATCGTAGCCTTAAAAAAGCTTTAATGGAAAAAAATCATTTCGAGCAGAGAATTAATGAAGGTTCCATATTCGCAAATACCTTAGAAATTGAGAAAGAGGAACTGAATGCATCAACCGCACTTTTTAATGCAGAAAAAATAACCTTAGCTGAACTAAAAAGGAAAAAGAATATTGTAACTCGTTTAGAAATTGAAGTTGAACAAGAAAAAATTTCAGATAGCGAGAAACTAATTAATCATTCAATTAGAATCGAAGATTTAAAAGCTCAAATTAAAAAGATGACCATTAGAAGTCCTATCGATGGTCAATTGATAAATTCTAATGTGTCAGGAGGGGAGTTAATTTCTTTTGGCTATAATTTGGGAACCATAATCTCAAATGAACGGCTAATCGAAGCATCGTTAGATGAGGATGATTTTGTGGGAATTAAAGAGGGTTTAACTGCTGCAGTATCTCTGTTTTCAAGGGGTAATCAAATCATAGAGGCAAAGGTTTCCAGACTTTCCCCGACAGTAAATGCTTCCACAGGAAGAAGACTTCTCTATCTTGAGCCTCTGCAATCAACTCAAATGGTTCAACCGGGTATGTCTGGAAGAGTTGAAATAATAAAAAGTAAAAAAGAAGATCGTTTACTTCTTCCCAGTAAGTCCTTGATCGGTAATTCTGTTTTTGTGGTAAGGGAAGGAAAAGCGTTTATAAGATCGGTAAAGATTGGTGCTAGAAACTTAAAAAGTATAGAGATTTTGGAAGGACTAAAAGTCGGTGATATTGTAGTATATGAGACACCGCATATTTTAAACGACGGGCAAAAGGTAAAGCCAATTCTAACCAATCATATCCATTAAAGATTTGTGAGCCCATCTCTTCAATTAGCATTGCGTTATGTTTTTTCGCGCAAGCGAACGATGATGATGAGTTTACTTGGGATAGTATTTGGAATTGCTTTTTTTATTGTTACTCAGGCACAAACCTCCGGCTTTCAAAAGGTTTTTATTGATACAATCTTAGGTACTAGTGGGGCGATTCGCATTTCGGATAGATTTCAGGATAATGAGTCGACCATCAATAAAGTATCAACTGATGGTAAAACCCATTTTATTTTCAAAAACAGGGAGAATTCTCGATTTATTGAAGGCATCGACCATCCTGCAGAAATAATCGAGTCCCTTTCGAATTTCCCTTCAGTTATTGGTATCTCTGAAATCCTCGAAACTATTGGGAGACTAAATTCTCACTCTCGTGGTCAATCAGTTCAAGTGCATGGATTAAGAATTCAAGATCACATTAAAGTCTCAAATATTGAAAATCAATTGATTCAAGGATCGATTGAAAATTTTGAGAAAGATCGCATGGGTATTTTGATAGGCTATCGGATCGCGCAAAGGCTTAATATTAAATTAGGTGAACGGGTCAACTTAGTTGGAACCAAGAAAAACTTTCAATTACGGGTTTCTGGAATATTTGAAACTGGTGCGAGCGAGATTGATAAAAAACGTATCTATATTGATCTTTCAACGGCAAGATCTTTAATTGGAAAGAGATTTGGAGGCTCTATACTTCAACTAGCGTTATCAAATGTAAATAATGCACCGGATGTTGCTAAACAAATTCAAGAATCAATTGGACATAGAACTGTTAGCTGGCAAGAAAGAGAAAAGGTTTGGTTGGATGTATTTAAAGCCTTGCGAATTTCATCAGCGATAACTGTTTCCTGTATCCTCTTACTATCTGGATTAGGCATGTTTAATGTGTTTGCGATTATGGTAATAGAGAAGACCCGCGATATTGCAATTCTCAGGTCGATTGGGTTTTCTCCCCGAGATGTATCTTCTGTATTCCTCTGGCAAGGTACCATTGTACTGATTGCAGGAATCATATTAGGAGTTATTTCAGGCGCGATCGTAACTTACATCATTTCACAGATTCCGTTAAGTGTACGAGGAATTTTTTCCACTGACAAATTTGCGGTAAATTGGGATATTTCACATTACTTGAGTGCCGTTTTACTAGCCACTCTATTTGTGAGCGTTGCCAGTTGGATTCCTGCACGTAGAGCATCAAAAATTGAACCGGCAAAAATTATTAGGGAAAGCATATAGTGGATATTCCCTTATTACAAGTTCACGACCTGAGCCATTCATTTTTGGAAGGAGATGAAAGAGTAAATGCACTTAGAGGTGTTTCCTTTGAAGCAAGTGCAGGAGAGTTAACATCAATTGTAGGACCCTCTGGATGTGGCAAAAGCACACTTCTTTATTTACTAGGTTTACTCGATCAACCTGACTCCGGAGAAATAATAATAGATGGTAAAGAGATGTCCAAATCGAATGAAGAACAGCGAACGATGCTAAGGAACCAATCCATTGGTTTTGTTTTTCAATTTCATTTTTTAATAAAAGAATTAACAGCAGTTGAAAATGTGTCTCTTCCAGCTCAAAAAAAAGGGTTGTCTAAAAAAATTGCCTTAGAAAAAGCAAGTGACGTACTTTGTAAACTCGGTTTAGAAAGCAAAAGGGAGCGTTTTGCTAACAAGCTATCTGGTGGAGAACAACAACGGGTGGCAATTGCCCGGGCATTAGTTAATTCTCCCGCATTGTTACTTGCTGATGAACCCACAGGCAATTTAGATTCTGCAAATTCTGAAAATGTTTTCGAACTGTTACAAAACCTAGCAAGGGAACAGAACATCGCTGTATTAATGGTTACACATAATGAAGAGATCGCCAATCGATGTGACAAAATTATTTCGATCCGGGATGGTCTTATTATTAATTGATCCCACGAGCCTTGCTTATCACTTCATAAGCTTGATTAATTTTTGTTAATTGATCATTAGCAAAGTTTAAAAACTCTTGCGGTAAGTTTTTGCTCTTTAACTTATCTGGGTGAAAGTCTCCGGCTTTAGCACGATACGCTTTCTTGAGCTCCCTCTCACTACACTCCTGCTTTAAGCCCAATGCGTTGTAGGCACCTTCTAGGGATAAACTGTCAACTGAAGGATCCTGCCGGGGTGGAGCATACCCACCGCGTATCCATGAACGAACTGTTCCCGGTTTAAGTTTAAGGCGTTCTTCTCCGTATAGTAGAAAGCGAACTTGTAATTCGTTAAGTTTATTTCCATTGGAACGAATAATTTCGAAAAGACCCCCAAGAAAAGACTGTCCAACGATCGGATCATATCCGATCAGGCGACCCGCCTCTTTGAGATCTTCATCGACTGAGCGTCGACTGGTCTTCGCTTTTCGAAATACATTTTTGGCAAATTCCGCGGTTTTCTCATCAAGCCCCATTCTTTGTATTAATGATTCAGTAACTTCAATTTCATTTGCGGAAATACCTCCGTCTGCCTTCGCTACTTTAGCAGCACAGGAAAAAAAATAAGCGAGATAAAGTATACGAGCCTTACGCTCATCCTGAGGAGTTGGATCATCCTCATCATAAAGATGTCCCAGGGCAGCACCGGCAATCAAACCGATCGGCCCCCCAAGCATTCCTACACCGGTCCCAATAAGTTTCCCCCACCAATTCATCACGAGTACTGTTTCCTCCTCTTTTGCTTAGGAATGAGAAAGGGATTAGTAATCTTGGAACCGCAATCTGTAGTAGGAGTGGCAGCAATGATAATTTTGCCTTCAGTGAGTAGTGAAGTATTTTTACTTCGAATATCTTTGAGAATCCCACTTACTAGAGGATATAAACTAGTTATTGTATAAAGCCTTAGCCTAGAAGAATATTGTCCAGACATCAAGCAGTCCGGGCGGGGAGGGTAGTTGAACGCTGTGGTATCTACGATTTTAAAGATATTGGCGGGATGAGTATCATTGTCAATATTTGCATTCTCATCGTAATTTGACTCCAGATACCCAAGATCAGTCCAAGCATTATCATCGATCAAAGAGAAAACAATACTCGGTTTTCCATCCAGGCACATTGTAGATAAAAAGATGAAGAATAAACGTAGCAGAGAATAGACAAGCATTCTCTCAACATTAAATACTTAACAAGGGAGGGTCAAATATAGACAAACTATCTCAATCAATGGTTTAGTAAAGCAACAGGACCTAATTAGGACACTGATTTTTTTCAGCGTGCACAATGCATCAAGGACTGGACTTACAAGGCCTAAGCTTAAAGCCAATGTCCTAACCCTAATGAAAAACCCGCTAAAGTAGGAAATAAAATGTAAAGTACCTACTCCCTCTGAATGGCCAAGAGTACCTGGGGCAAGGACAAGAAATAGTAATCCCAAAGTAAAAATCGCAGGAATGCGAAACTTACGATTTTTTTAATATCCACAAAATAGGGTAGGGCCAGCAATCAAGAAAGTAATCGTTGAAAAAATGACTCCTTTGCCTCCTCCCACTATGAAGGAAACGGCGATAAAGGGATAAAAGTGCTAATCGTGTTGGGAAGGCAGAAAATGGACTGCACATACTAAAAAAAGTAAAATTCCTAATCGATTAAATTTTGCCCAATTAACTACTGACTAGACCAAAGGGAAATTAGCCGAGCCACAACTTAACCGAATTGTATAGCGATTAAGAATCACCCAATTTGTAAATAAATTTAGCTTTTATTTCTGTAAGGATCCGATGCAGGACCAACGGGATTACCAGTATTGGGAATAACCTGGACGCAACGATCATCCCAAAGCTCTATCATATCCATATCCTTTGCATTAGTAATCTCAAGATCTGGCAACCCTTGCTTTTGAAGCCATTTGCGAATGGGGGGAATTGCCTTTTCTGGATCTTGGGCACGGGCAGTAACGATCTTTACACGATAGCCCATCTCTATCCATATCTTTAAACGCTTCATCATATTAGGTACCGGCTTGCCGATATGCTCAAAACCTTGCCAGGGTCCTGCTTCCGCTAAAGTACCATCAAGATCAACGCCAATCCATTGGCTGGATTCCGCTTCTTCCCCAAATTTATTTTCATCAGTCAAGGGCAGTCCTTTGGTGTGAGGAACGCGAACATGGAGCTTCTTGCCCGAGAAGGCTTGCATAAGAAAACGAAACATTCTTTATCAGTCAATGTGCATAAACTTATAAAATGAATCTTTTCGAGCAAGTTCAATCGTTTTAAAATGATATTATATATTGCAAATAGTATTAATTACTTAAGCTGGGAGGGACTACCGTGGATTATTTCGGCGTGGATTGGACTTGTCTTGTTTCGTTCCTTTGCCACTTTTATTCATGAGTTAGGCCATCTTGTCCCCGCTTTCTTTTTAACTAAAGATGTCCTTTTGATCCGTGTGGGAAATAAAAGTAAATCATGGAAAATAACCTCTGGTAGGATATACTGGGAACTAAGTTTTCTTAGCGGAAGGGAAGGCTTTACCGGTTATCAGACAAAAAATCTATCTCCAGTAAAACTTTTCACCATAATAGCCATGGGCCCAGTTGCATCATTGTTAATGAGCACAGTTTCAGGCTGGGTCATTTTTTCAATTATTATACCAACCTGGCTCGAGATTATTATGGTAAGTTGGTTCTGTGCCAATTCACTGGCGTTTTTTCGATCAATTCTTCCTGTAACACTCAAGCCTACAGAAAATTTCCCGGAAGGACCACCGAGTGATGGTCTTGAATTAATGAGGATACTCCGAGGAAAGAATCGCTAAACTACCCTTAGGATAATCCCTCGTTTTGTTGGTCGTACAAAGTACGATACAAGTCACAGTTTTTGTAAACTTCGTCATGTGGTCCATCCGCGATAATTCTGCCTTTATCCATGACGAGTATTCTGGATGCCAATTTTAAAGAACTAAAGCGGTGAGCGATTAGCAGGGTGGTCTTACCTTTAATCAACTGTGCCATTGCCTCGTGAATTTTATCTTCGTTTTCCGCGTCTAAAGCCGAGGTTGCTTCATCCAGAACCAATAACGGGGAATTTTTGAAAAAAGCACGGGCAAGAGCGAGGCGTTGAAGTTGTCCACCTGATAATCGGCTTCCTTTTTCTCCAAGGCGTTCCTGATAACCTTGTTCAAATTCATTGATAAACTCATCCGCATAAGCTAATTGGCAAACCTCATTAATCGTGGCATCAGTATATTTTGATTTACCAAGTTCAATATTCTTCTCCACATCAAGATCGAAAAGGAACGGTTTTTGTGGCACTAGGGCCACTGCATCTCGAACATCGTGAAGAGAAAGATCACGTAAGTTCATTCCATCTAATAAAACGGATCCCTTTTCGGGATCATAAAATCTTGGCAATAACCCAGCAAGAGTGCTTTTACCTCCTCCGCTGGGGCCCACTAAGGCAACTACTTCACCGGAGGATATTTTTAAATTGATATCAATTAAGGCAGGAATTTCATTTAGTTCCTCCTCACGATTGGAGTAGGAGTATGAAACATTATTAAATTCTAGTTCACCTCTTATCATTTTGATTTCCGTAGGTTCTGTTGGATTAGAAATACTTTCATCAGTTTCAAGAATTTCTTCCAATCTTTCCAGAGAAGCGAGGGCCTGTTTAATCGAGGTATGAATACCGCCTAATTTCTTAACCGGCTCATAAGACATGTAAAGTGCTACAATTACAGGTACTACCGCATCTAATTGTATTGATTTTCTAGATGCTTGAAAAATTGCTGCTGAAATTCCAACTGCCGTAATAATTTCAATAAGTGGTGTCAGCATATGTGAGTATTTGATCACCTTCATTCGGGCATCGATAAAATTCTCGGAAACATTTAAAAATCTTTCCTTTTCTCGACTTTCGAGATTAAAGGCTCGAACTTCTTTGTAAGCAGATAGATTTTCACTCAAAATTGACGTCAAGTTCCCCGCTTTTTCTTGCATGTTGAGTGCTTTGTTTAAAAGTAACTCACCAATCCTGCGAATGGGAAATACGCAGATTGGAATTACAAGTAGGCATAAGAGAACAAATGCCATACCTTCACGCTGAACAGCCATTACAATTAATGCAGTAATCGCTCCGATAAAAGTGATAGGCTGTTTGATTAAATCATTACTGACCTGTAGGATGGCAGCCTGTAACTGACCAGTGTCTGAGATCATTCGACTAAGAAGGTCACCCTCCTGATTGCGATGAAAGAAAGAAATAGGTAGGCGCTGAAGCTTTCCGAAGACCTGAAATCTGATTTTCTCAAGTACCCGGATTCCACAATAATTAATAAAGTAAGAATTAAAATAGCTACTTGTACCGCGAATGATAAAGACAAGGGGGAACCAAGAAATATACATAAATAATTCCCATGTGCTTAACCGCACATCCAATTTTTCACCAGGAAATATTATAGGAAAGACTTGATCGATCATATAAGGCAGACCAAATCCACTTGATACTCCATAAATGACGCCACATACCAATGCAATAAGGAAGGCAAACCAATAGGGCTTTATTAATAGAAAGTATGGAAATAGTCTTTTCAAATTAAGCCTGTGAAGTGATTAATCTAGGATAATTTTGCGATCGAAGCGACACTCTTCTTTGCTAGTCTACCTGATATTTCAGCTTGATTTCTTAGATATGCAGAACATTCAACTGAAATATTCTTAAGTTGCCATGGACTCATTCGCCATGTCCAATTTCCAAATGAATGGCCTGGTTCATTGAGGCGTGCTTCAGAACCCAGACTGAGCAAATCCTGCATTGGAATGATCACCAATTGAGCAGTCGTACGGTATGCCATCCTTAACATATCCCAAGATGGGAAATCGCCCGGAATATTAAAGTAACTCCTAAAATTCCCGCGAATTTCATCATCAGTTGAATGATACCAACCACAGGTAGTATCATTATCATGAGTACCTGTGTAGAGAACGAGGTCCGGGGATAAGTTATGCGGTAGATAAAGATTTTCAGGATCGCCATCGAATGCAAACTGTAAAACTGCCATTCCCGGTAATCCAGCGCTTTCTCGAAGAGATCGAACCCCCTTGGTGATCAAACCTAAATCTTCAGCTAAAAAGGGGAGGGTAGGGAAATATTTTGCAACCACATTCCAAAAATCAATTCCAGGACCGTTCTCCCATTTACCTGCCTTTGCATCTGAAGTATCTGCCGGAATACTCCAATAATCATGAAATCCCCTAAAGTGATCAATTCGAACCACATCAAAAAGGGATAATTGCGACTCCAAACGCTTAATCCACCATTGGTAACCGTCTGCCTTGTGAACGGGCCAGTCGTACAGTGGATTTCCCCAATATTGACCATCTTCATTAAAATAGTCTGGAGGAACTCCTGCTACATGCGAAAATCCCGCTCCGTTTGTATCCACTTGAAAAAGTTCAGGCTTTTCCCATACATCAGCTGAGTCTGGAGCAACATAGATTGGTAAATCCCCAAGGATTTGAACTTCTTTTTTGTGAGCGTAAGTCCGTAACTCCTTCCACTGTGAGAAAAATATATATTGGAGAAATAAATGAAGATTATAAGTTTCAAGCTGTGCACTCGATAAACCCTCTAAAATCGATGCACTAAATTTCCTAACATTCTTATCCCATTGCCACCAAGGCTTATTCAGAGCGGACTTCTTGAGGGCCTGATAACAGCAGTAGGGCTCTAACCAACTTTTATTTTCTTCAATAAAAAGATCAAACTTTCCGTATTTAGATTCAATACTTTCACCACTTTGCACAAAATTAGAAAAGGCAATTGAGGCAGCGGTATAAAAATGTTCATAAAGATGACCATAATTTACATCATGATCCGGATTACTCTGTAGTGAACCTAGATCATCAAGCCTTATCATTTTTAAATCAATAAGAGCATGCCAATCAATCAAATAGGGGTTTCCTGCAGAAGAGGAAAATACTTGGTACGGGGAGTCACCATAACCAGTTGGACCTACTGGACAAATTTGCCAAAATCTAAATCCAGCCACATTTAAAAAATCGATAAACTCGAATGAAGACTTCCCTAAATTCCCAATCCCAAAATCACCTGGCAATGATGTGACATGGAGTAAGACTCCCGAACTACGAGAATCTAACCAACTTGGTAAATGCCTAAGGGAACTCACAGATTACGCAATTAGACATAATGCATATTGTGCGAAATATGTCATACTGCTATAATGTCTACAGGGATGTATTAGTTGGAGAAACCCCATCTCTTTGTAAATGGATAATAAACGACAAACGCACGTCCAATAATTTCGTTTTCAGGTACAAATCCCCAAGCACGACCATCTAAACTATCAGTTGAATTATCTCCCATCATAAAATATCCATTAAATCCAGTAGGGTTTGTTACATCGTCTTTTTGAGGGACAGTAATAACTTCGCGGTTCGAAAGTAAGCCTTCTGATCGGTAACCAGGATAATTCATCGGGTTCTTGGCATTGGGATCATTTGATAAACTTTCTGCACGTTTTCGATTTTCATCAAAAGCAACTTTTCCTGAAATTGGTTTCTCATTACGGTAAAGAACTCCGGGTACTCCTTTACGAACATCCGTTCCGTTTGTGAAGATTGAGTCAGGAACTTTCATCTCTAAACGATCACCGGGTTCTCCAATTAAGCGTTTAATATAATATTTATCTTCCCCAATAAAATTTCGGACCGGTGTACCAATCTTTCTGTTAAATTCATCAATTGAACCGGTGCGGAAAACGGCTGGATCTCCCGATTTAGGCGTAATAAAATTATAAGACATTCGATCCACGAATAAGGCATCTCCCAATAAAATATCAAACGCGATTGCTATATCTCCTTTTTGATAATTCTGATTAGATAATTTTAGTCTATTCCCGGTAAACCCTTGGTCTTGGCTTACGATCAAAGGGAGGTCACGTAAACTCTCAATCCCCGCGAATTTTTTAGCGATCAAGGTATCAAAATCGAATTCAGCAGGAACTTGGAGTGTATGTTCTTTTCCTCCCACTTCAAAAACATATTCTTTAACCGTATTGGGAAATAGAAAGAATCGACCATTCGGAAAAGTGGCTTCGGCAAATCGGAAACTTCCCCCATTTTGCAAAACCAAATATAAATTTCCTGCACTTTCAACATTTAATCGATAATGCGATGCCCCCAAGAGGACTTTATCTATACTTCTTTCCAATAAGCTAGGAACCTCATTTTCCTCTTCATATAGGTTGGGCTGCATGCCAAAAAAGGAAGGATACATTGAATTAGTGGGAATAATGAAAGGCTGTAAAAAAAAGCTTCTGATTCCAATCACCACAATGGCCGCCACCATAAGCATCTCCACATTTTCAACCCACCCTTTCTTGTGATAGTAGAGTCCACCAGATTCTTTTAATTCAATGTCTACTTTTTCTGCTTTTTCTTCGAGTTCGTCTATATAAATTGTCTTATTTCCCAAAACATTTTTTAACTCACTAGTTGCAGACTCTAATCTTGTAACTTGATCAATACTCAATATATCCCTTCTGTAGTCTAGGGCTTTTTGCCCAAGGCGTAGAATTTCTTTCGCTCCCTTTTTCTGAGATCTTTTCGCTTTTATTTTCTCGGTCATAAATAATTGATCAGGTTGAGCTTTTCAAAATTTGCACGAATGCTTCCTGAGGAATGTTCACATTACCAATCTGTTTCATTCGCTTCTTTCCTTCTTTTTGTTTTTCTAACAATTTTCTTTTACGAGAGATATCCCCACCGTAACATTTGGCCGTAACATCTTTACGCATTGCACTGATAGTCTCGCGGGCAATAAATTTCCCTCCCACCGATGCTTGCAGGGCGATCTTAAATAATTGTCGAGGCAGGATATCCTTTAATTTAGAACATAGCACCCTACCCCGGTTCTCGGCCTTATCCTTGTGTACAATAGTTGAAAAAGCATCTACTGGTTCGGCGTTTACAAGAATTTCCATTCGTACAAGAGAGGATTCAACATAATCCGCCATATCATAGTCCATAGAACCATAGCCATGGGTAACACTTTTTAACCGATCATTAAAATCAACCAAAATTTCATTTAAAGGGAGGTTACAAGTCATCATTACTCGAGTCTCATCGATTGTTTCAGTATCACTACAAGATCCTCTTTTTTCTGTCACAAGAGTGAGCAAGTCACCAATACAATGATTCGGTGCGTGAATTCGAGCAAGAATTGTGGGTTCTTCGATTTTAAGAATCTCTGTAATATCAGGGAGATCTAACGGATTATCGACCTCGATCACCCCTCCTACTGTTAAATGCACCCGATACACAACACTTGGATATGTTGATATTAAATCAATATCATATTCTCGGCGCAGGCGTTCCTGAATAATCTCCATATGGAGAAGCCCCAAGAAACCACATCGAAATCCAAACCCGAGAGCAACTGAAGTCTCGGATTGAAAGGTAAATGCCGCATCATTTAACCGAAGCTTGCCCACGCTTTTTTTTAGCTTTTCATAGTCTGAGGTATCTAAAGGGTAAAGACCGCTAAAAACCATAGGGCGAACTTCTTTATATCCTGGTAACATTTCCTTGGCTGGAGTATCCGCAAGAGTAAGAGTATCACCAATTTTGATTTCGGTGACATCTCGAATGCCGGTTACAATATAGCCCACCTCTCCCACATTTAAACTTTTCATGGGGACAGGCTGAGGACAAAATTTGCCCACTTCTTTAATTGGAGTTTTCCTATCCTCGCTCATTAATAACAAATTTGCATTTTTGTTAAAACAACCAGAGAAGACTCGTATGTAACAAATTACCCCCTTAAAAGAATCAAATTGATTATCAAAAACAAGAGCACGAGGCTGTTGATAGTCCGTCCACCTTGGTGCAGGCAAACGTTCCACCACAGCTTCCAGGATTTCCTCTACCCCTATTCCTGACTTTCCGCTTGCTAAGATTGCTTCTTCTGCGGGAATAGCCAAAATATCTTCAATTTGTTTGGATACTCGATCTACATCTGCACTGGGCAAATCAACTTTATTAATTACTGGAATAATGGTAAGCCCCTGAGCCTCTGCAAGTTGAGCATTTGCCAATGTTTGTGCCTCCACTCCCTGTGAGGCATCGACTAATAACAAAGCCCCCTCACAAGCAGCCAAGCTACGAGATACTTCATAAGAAAAATCAACATGCCCAGGAGTATCGATAAGATTAAAAAGATATTCCTCTCCGTCTTTATACTGATAATTCATAGAAACGGGATGACACTTGATGGTAATACCACGTTCTCGCTCCAAATCCATTGAATCCAACAGCTGATCTTTCATTTCTCGAGCCATTACCGTTTGGGTACTCTCAAGTAGCCTATCAGACAAGGTTGTCTTGCCATGATCGACGTGCGCTATAATACAAAAATTACGAATCCTTTGAGTTTCCACCATTAAAAAGTTGACCACAGAAAAAATCCTGTGGAGAAAGAACATGTGTAAAAGACGGGAATCATCCTTTCTCACATATTTATTTCAAATGGACAAGAAACTACTTCACGGAGCACACACTGCTTTAATCACACCAATGAAAGATGGCTCGGTATCTTATACTGACCTCGAACGCCTAGTAAACGCACAGTTATCTTCAGGGATATCAGGGCTCGTGCCCTGCGGTACGACGGGAGAATCCCCTACTCTATCCGAAGAAGAACACCTACAGGTAATAAAAAATACTGTAGAAATTGTGGATGGAAAAATTCCGGTAATTGCGGGAACGGGAGCAAATTCGACACAAGAAGCACTCGAATTAACGCAAAAAGCAGACCAAGCTGGTGCAGATGCATTTTTATTAGTTGCCCCATATTATAATAAACCAAGCCAGGAAGGATTAATTGCTCATTTCAGTGCATTGGCAGAATCTACTGAAAAGCCAATTATACTCTACTCCATCCCTTCTCGTTGCGGGATCGAAATTTCAACTAATACTATTGCCAGATTATATGAAAAATACCCGAATGTCTGTGCATTGAAGGAAGCGGGTGGGCGCTCCTCGAAAGTTTCTGAAAGCGTGGGATCACTCGATTCCAATTTCGTCGTCCTTTCTGGGGATGATGGGCTTACTCTTCCGTTTATGGCATGCGGTGCAAAAGGAGTAATTAGTGTGGCCTCTAATATTATTCCCAATGAGGTATCTCAATTAGTAGAACTTGCAATCAAAGATAATTATAAACAAGCTCGGGAAATTCATGCAAAAAACTATTCATTCTTTTGCGATATTTTTATGGAACCCAATCCAGTCCCCATTAAAACTCTTCTACAATTAAAAGGTATTATCCAATCCGCTGAAGCTAGGTTACCACTCACCCCTCCCACCGCCAGTAATTTTGAATTATTAAAAGAAATTGCTCACAATCTAGAATTGAAAATCTAATTACAATGAGTTTAAAAATATTATTAAGTGGAGCAAAGGGGCGAATGGGGAGTGCGATTCAGTCAATTTCTTCTGATCATGGTTGTACGGTTAGCTATCCCATTGATTTAGGAGATAAACCAGAAGATGGAATTGAGCATTGTGATGTTGTGATTGATTTCTCCCTTCGCGATGCAACGCTCTCACTCGCACAGTTAGCAAAAGAGCATAACAAACCCATGGTTATTGGGACAACTGGTCATAGTAAAGAGGATCGTCATGCAATTGAACAGTTATCTCATTTTATCCCAATGGTCTGGGCTGGGAACTTTTCCACGGGGGTAAACCTTCTATTTTTCTTAACTCAACAAGCGGCAAAAGTATTAGATTTAAACTCAGGATTCGATCCTGAGGTGATTGAAATGCACCATCGTCTAAAAAAAGACGCACCGAGTGGTACCGCAGATCGACTTTTAGAAATTCTTAAAGAATCAAGGAATGCAAGCGATAAGGATGTATCTCATGGACGAGAAGGTATGCCAGGTGAGCGAAAGGTGAATGAAATTGGGTCTCATGCATTACGGGGAGGAGACATCGTGGGCGAGCATACGGTAATGTTTGCAGGTATGGGCGAGCGAATTGAGCTTACCCATCGAGCAACCGACCGAGTCATTTTTGCCGCAGGTGCATTAAAAGCTGCAAAATGGGTTGTGAATCAACCCGCAAATCTTTATTCCATGCAGGATGTCCTTGGACTTACTGCTTAAAAATTACCCCCTATGATCGCATTTATTAAAGGAGAATTAATTGAGTGCCAGTTAAATATGGCCGTTATTCAAGTTGGAGGAATTGGATACCAAGTTAATATCCCTCTTACCACATCGGAAAAACTTCCCCCCTTGGGTAAGGAAATCAAACTGTATACTCAGGCAACTTACCGGGAAGACTCACAAACACTCTATGGTTTCATGGACCGCGAATCCCGGGATTTTTTCCGAATGATCGTAGATAAAGTTTCCGGAATCGGGCCAAGAATCGCCTTAAATTTACTGGGATCACTTTCCTTACCAATGTTAAAAACTTCAATTGCAAGTGGAGATATTGGCATGCTTTCAAAAGCCCAAGGCCTCGGGAAAAAAACTGCGGAACGAATCGTTGTTGAATTAAAAGACAAAGTGTTGCCTAAAGGAGTCATAACACAAGCCCCTGTACCAACAACTGGTGGCAGTAGTGAAAGCATCTCAACTGAAACGGTTGAGGGGGTAGGGTTTGGCTCTTATCACGATGCGGTATCCGCACTACTGACTCTAGGTTATAAAGCGACGGACGCAGATCAAGCTATTCGAAAGGCGTCCGATGATATTGGTAAAAATGCATCAACAGAGGAACTCATTCGAAAAGCATTGGGGCGATAATTAAATCCAATTATATATTTTTGGAAATATAGCCCTGAAGGTAATTAACTCCAAGGCTGATTGCCTTGGACATAGGCTCCTTTATCGCTAAGTAGTAACAGATGGAACTGGCTAAGCGGCAACCGGTCCCCCTGACCTCTGTGCCAGTCGGTATTCTATCATGCACCATAGTACTCCTCTCTCCATTGGAAGACAGGAAAATGTCTTCACATCGGGGACCATCAAGGTGCCCTCCCTTTAGAAGAACTGCATTCGCTCCCGACTTTATCAATTGATCTGCCAGTGTAGCATATTGATCATGATTAGTATAATTTTCTTCTGTAAAAAATTTAGCTTCAAATAAATTCGGAGTGACCAAGGAAACATTCGGAAATAATAAATCTCGTAAACTCTTTGCAGCGGAATCAGAAATTAATGAATAACCGGAAGAACTTTTAATAACAGGATCCAGTATAATAGATGTGGATTCTATTTTTTTTAAATAACTGGCAACAACCTCAATCGATTCATGATTGGGGATCATACCAATCTTAACTGCATCTATTTTTTGTTCGTCAATTGAGTCTAATTGATTCGCTAATATTGAAGGTGGAATTGCATGAGAATGAAACAGTCCATTATTTCCCTGTGCAGTCACCGCGGTGATGATCGGCAGGCACCTACCTCCTAAATATGATATGGTTTCAATATCTGCCGATACCCCTGCCCCTCCAGAGCTATCAGTTCCACCTATGACTAATAAGTTAGGCATTAAGCAAATGGAAATCCATCGGCTTCCCACTTTAAAATTCCACCGGATAAATTATGTAGCTTTTTATAACCTTTTTCTTGCAGTACCTCACAAGCCATTCGACTCCGAACTCCCGCCTTGCAATAAATTACAATATTGTCGTCGCGAGAAATTTCACTTGGTAATTCAGGACCAGAAGAAGAAGAGGAGAATTCTCCTAATGGAATATGAATAGAGGGAGCTATCATCGCCACTTCGCGTTCCCAATCTTCTCGTACATCTAAAACAAATAAATCTTCTTGTTTTTCAATCATCTCGGAAAATACTTTAGGTTCAATCTCGGTAATCATTGGATCAGTTTTAATTTTGGAGTGGGTCGGACACGGGGTAACCTGGTCTGATAATTGGTATATTTCACGACTTTTTTGAATTGGATTTACTGTAACAATCTGACTCTTTTGGTTCAACGCATCATAAAGCAAAACTTTGCCGTTTAAAACCTCCCCTACCCCAGTGATCACCTTGATTGCTTCCAACGCTTGAAAATTACCAATTATACCGGGTAGAACACCAAGAACACCAATCTCAGAACAACTAGGAAGTGCATTTCCACTAGGTGGATGGGGAAATAGACAACGATAAGTCGGTCCATTTTGTAAATTAAAAACACTTACCTGACCATTAAACTGATTGATCGCTCCATAAATTAAAACCTTATCAAAAAGTACACAGGCGTCATTGATCAAATAGCGTGAATCAAAGTTATCTGTCCCATCGATAACGATATCAAAGTTATCGATCAAGGTCTTCGCATTTGAGGCATTAAATCGAACCGCAAAGCTACTTATCTTAATATATGGATTTAACTGTTTGAGTTTAGTAGATGCTACTTCGACTTTTAATTTCCCAATATCTTCGTGAGAATATAAAACCTGTCTTTGTAAATTTGAAAATTCAACGATGTCTTCATCCACAATTCCGATCTCTCCAACTCCTGCAGCAGTTAAATATTGCAAAACGGGACACCCAAGGCCGCCAGCACCAATAACTAAAACCGATGCCCTCTTCAGAAGATCTTGCCCTTTACTGCCAAAACCAGGCAAAGAAAAATGTCTCTGATATTGCCTTTTCTCATCCGTTGAAAATTCCATGTTGTCCACTAAATCGATATTTTCAAATACACTTAAGAAGCGAGTATTGCATTTTCTGTAGACTGTTCAAATGAAAGCTTTTTTGCTGAATGAACTTCACCCTGACACTGATAGGAAGAATCCCAATCTTTCCAAACTGGTTGATATCCACGAGAACGTAACATTGCAGCGATTTCTGCGGGAGTTCTTTCGTCTGAGATTGAAAATTGTTCGAGCGACTCAACATTCCCTGCATAACCACCAGGATTCGTTTTAGAACCTGCGCTCATTGTAGTGACCCCCAAAGGCAATAAGTTTTCCCTCAAGGCGGGACTCTCCCGTGTGGATAAACTTAATTCAAGTTCGTGGTTAAATATTCTAAAAGCACACAGTAATTGAACTAAGTCTCGATCTTTTAAATCGACTGCGGGTTGAAGTTCCCCTTCAAAGGGGCGGATACGGGGAAATGACATTGAAAATGAAGTCTGCCAATATTTTTTTTCTAAATAATCTAAATGCATTCCGGCAAAAAAAGAATCTGTTCTCCAGTCGTCGGTCAGTCCATATAGACAACCCAACCCAATCTTATTAATTCCAGTCCGACCAAGACGATCCGGTGTGTTTAACCTCCAATCAAAATTTCTCTTCTTTCCCTTTATGTGGTGCTTGGAATAACTCTTTTTTTCATAGGTTTCCTGATAAACTAAAACCGCGTGCAAACCAGCACTAATCAAATAACTATATTCATCGCTCTTGAGAGGCTGAACCTCCATTGAAACATTTGAAAAGTACTCATTGAGGACGCTAATAGAATCATACAGATAATCCACACCCACCTTTTGTGAGGATTCTCCTGTAACCAATAAAACATGGTCAAATTGGAGCTTTCTTAATATTCCTATCTCACGAAGAATCTCAGCGGGAGACAGTGTTTTACGGGCGATATCATTCCCCATACTAAAACCGCAATAATCACAAACATTATTACATTCGTTTGATAGATAAATAGGAGCAAACAAGCGAATCGCTTTTCCAAACCTCTGCATCGTCAACCGATTGGCTAGCTGGGCCATATCCTCGAGGTATTCCTTATTTGCTAATGGAGAAAGCAATGCAGCAAGATCATCCATTCCTCCTTCTCCCGCTCCCTCAAGAGCCCTTTCGATATTTTTACTATTAGTAGAATTAATTTTTGCTGAAACTTCAGCCCAAATCATTTTTTCAAATTGATCAGAAAAAGAATCCATACCAATAATCAGGAAAGAAAACTAGTTAATGGAGAAGTGGCGATCGCTTTATTCCTCACCTTACCCATACCGGCTAAATGTGCCATCCTACCTGCTTGAACTGATTTACTGAATGCAGTAGCCATTGCAACTGGATCACGAGCCACTGCTATGGCAGTGTTTACAAGAACGGCACTTGCTCCCATTTCCATTGCTTCGGCGGCTTGCGAGGGAGCACCAATTCCCGCATCTACCACGACGGGAACGGATGACTGTTCGATTATGATTCGTAGAAACTCTCGGGTCTCAAGGCCCTGATTACTTCCAATAGGTGAACCAAGCGGCATAACGGCAGCAGCACCTGCATCTTCGAGTTTTTTACACAAAACTGGATCCGCATGACAATATGGTAGGACAATAAAACCTTCACTTGCCAACTCTTTGGTCGCCTCAAGAGTGGCGATAGGATCAGGCATTAAATATTTTGGATCCGGATGAATTTCTAACTTCAACCAGTTTGTCTGAAGTGCCTCTCTCGCCATTTGGGCAACAAAGATAGCTTCTTTTGCATCTCGAACACCAGAAGTATTTGGTAAAATCTTGGTGAATTTTGAATCGATAAAATCAAGAATCGAATCTTCTTTCGCTTTTGGGTTAGCCCTTTTCATCGCAACGGTAACCATCTGTGAACCACTTGCAGAGAGTGATTGGCCGAGCAATTCACCCGATTCAAATTTCCCCGTTCCCACGAACAAGCGAGATTCGAACTCGAAATTACCTAATGGTAAGCTATCATTTTTTTCACTCATGCTACTGCTCGTTCTACTGAGTTTAATTGACTAATAAAGTCAGGAACAAAAGATGCATACTCTCCCTCTCCTGATAATGCGGAACATAACGCAATTCCTGCTAAGTCAAAGTGAGAAACTAAGTCACAGTCTCTTAATTCAATACCACCAATCATAAAAACGGGTATACCTGATAGAACTTTCATTATTTCTAAAATAATTTTTTCCGATAAAATGGGGTCCAAATCATGTTTTGTTTTTGATTTTCGATAAGGTCCCAAGCCAACATAATTACTGACTCCTTCTTCACTGACTTGGATTGCATCATTAAGATTATGTACAGTGGAGCCAATAATTGCATCTTCTCCGAGTAATTTCCTGGCATCTAATGCCGAGCAATCACCAGAACCCAAGTGGACTCCAGAGATAGCTGAAATACGAGCGATCTCGACAAAATCATTTATGATTAAAACAACGCCGCTTTGTTCGGCATAATGATAAGCTTTTTCAACCTGTAAAAGTGTTTCGCGTTGATCCAATAACTTCGTTCTTATCTGAATAAATCTTGCTCCCCTACTAATCAAAATGTCAACTTGCTCATGATGGGCTAATGCACTCGAATCAGTTGTTATACAAATTAATGGCCCGAATTGATTCATCAGGAAAAAACTAGCTCAGGTTTGAATCGAGGCATTTTCTTGAGTTTGCAGTCTGTTATTCAACAGGAATTCAATATCCATCTTGAGGAATTCGTTTAAAGAATGAAGCGGGTCGCGACTGCCCCACACTGAACCAAGAAGTGCAACTCCATAAAATCCGATATCCGCAAGTTTTTTTATTTTTTTTCTCCTGATTCCACCCAGTGCGTATATTTTGGGCACCTTTACTAACTCATTTAACTTACCCGAATTAAAAAAAGCGAATATCTCGCTCAAAGATATTTTGGGAGTGTATCCTTTTTTCGAAATTGAATGATACACGGGGCCAAAAAAAGCGTAGTCCACGGAACTTTCCAGGTTTTTTAATTCACTTATTTGGTGAAGGGAACGACTGCGACTTCCTTCAACATCAAGTAATGATTCAGTAGATCTATGATGATACCCAGCAAGTGGAAAATCATTCAACAAACTGGGACAACGATGGACCACAATCTTTGGTAAATGTTGATCGGGAACTTGATCAAGGAATTCGGATAACTCGTCAGCAGTCCAATCGGGCTTTCTTAAATGATATCTCATTAAGCCCGCATCGAAAAACCTAGATAACAACTCAATTTCCCCAGACTTCTGAGAAGAAGGAGAAATTAAAATGATGCTAGGCAAATCACTCATCCGCCTTGCGTCGCTTGTATAAGAATTAAACGATCGCCATCCGATAATTTTTTGCCCCCGATTTCACCTTCGGGCACGACGACTTCATTTAAAGCAATCGCCCACCCCGAAAGATCAACCATATCTATTTGCAAAAGAAAAGATTTTAACGATAGTCCAAAATCTATTTTCTTGGGCTCATCATTTACAAAAACAGTCACTTTTTATTTTCAGGTAAGTATATCTCGGCACCAGAAGAAAGAAATTCTTTAGACTTCTCCTCCATTCCTTTTATAACTGCGGACTCATCGCTATCATAACCATTTTCCCGCGCATATTCTCGGACATCCTCGCTAATTTTCATCGAACAAAAATGAGGTCCACACATCGAACAAAAATGAGCTGTCTTGGCATTTTCCTGAGGCAATGTCTGGTCATGAAATTCTAGGGCTTTTTCCGGATCAAGAGATAGATTAAATTGATCCTTCCAACGAAATTCAAACCGTGCCTTGGACAAAGCGTTGTCGCGAAACTGAGCCGCAGGATGACCTTTAGCTAAATCGGCCGCATGGGCAGCTAGTTTATAAGTAATCACACCCTCTCTAACATCTTCTCTATCTGGTAAACCTAAGTGTTCCTTCGGGGTTACATAACAAAGCATTGCACACCCATACCACCCAATCATTGCGGCTCCAATACCACTTGTAATATGGTCATACCCAGGTGCAATATCAGTAGTCAAAGGTCCTAATGTATAGAAAGGTGCTTCATGACACCAATCTAATTGTTTTTCCATATTTTCCTGAATCATGTGCATCGGCACATGCCCTGGACCTTCATTCATGACTTGGACTCCATGATCCCACGCTCGTGTTGTTAATTCGCCCTGGGTTTTCAATTCTGCGAATTGAGCTTCGTCATTTGCATCTGCAATAGAACCTGGGCGAAGACCATCGCCGATCGAAAATGAGACATCATAGGCTGCCATTATTTCACAGATCTCGTCCCATTTCTCGTATAAAAAGTTTTCTTTGTGATGAGACAAGCACCACTTGGCCATAATTGAACCACCGCGACTCACAATTCCAGTCATACGACGACTCGTCATTGGCACATATCGTAAGAGGACACCCGCATGAATTGTGAAATAGTCAACGCCCTGCTCTGCCTGCTCGATCAAAGTATCTCTAAAGATCTCCCAGGTTAAATCTTCTGGCTTTCCTCTTACTTTTTCCAATGCTTGGTAGATAGGAACTGTACCGACCGGAACAGGACAGTTTCGGATAATCCACTCACGGGTACGGTGGATGTTTTTGCCAGTTGATAAATCCATTAATGTATCTGCACCCCATTTCGTGGCCCATCTCATTTTTTCAACCTCCTCCTCGATAGAAGAAGCTACTGCTGAATTCCCGATGTTAGCATTTATTTTAACAAGAAAATTACGCCCTATCACCATTGGCTCCAGTTCCGGGTGGTTGATATTGGCGGGAATAATTGCACGCCCACGAGCTACCTCACTCCGAACAAACTCAGGTGTAATTTCAGTCGGTATCGAAGCTCCAAAAGGTTGTCCTTTATGTTGATGATTGAGCGAATTCCTTACCGCATCGGGAGAAGTCTCAAGATTCTCAGCCAAAGTTTGCAACTTCATGTTCTCCCGAATGGCAATAAATTCCATTTCAGGTGTAATTATTCCATCTCTGGCATATTGAAGTTGGGTTACTGCCTTGTTCGACTTCCCACGTAATACCACTCGTTGAGAAATATCAAAATCTGGCAATTCCTGAGACCTTTCATCGGACCTGTCAGCATGTTTGTCTGATAGGTAACCATTATCAATAGGCTGAGAGGATCGACCCTCGATTTTTTGAGTATCATTACGCTGGTTAATCCAATCGGAACGTAACAGGGGAAGCCCTTTAGTTGAATCCTTATGAAACTCGGGGTCACCCCATGCTCCCGATGTATCATATACCCGTACTGCTTCATTTTCCTCTGTTCCACCGCCTGGTAAATTACTCGGCGAAAGTGAAATTTCTCTCATCGGCACTCGAACGCCAACGGATTCACCCGGAACATAAATTTTATGAGAATTGGCAAAGGAGCTATGCTCTGCTTTTGATTGATTTTCTACTTTTTTTATCATGGCTATAAATTAAATTTGCCAGAAAAAATTCGACAGAATTGTCGAGTTTTCCCTACGGCGCACGGATTCGCATCAGGTTCTAAGGGTCGCTTACGGATCGTGTAAGCCTCTCAGTCGTACGCCAAAGTGACTCCCCTAAACAAATGCTAAATTTAGTGCTGTAATGGTTAAAAGCAATCAAAAGAATTCAGAAATAGTAAAAGAACTAATAAATCAATAATTACTTTCACTTTTCCTACCATTATTGTAACGGCAATAGATAAGACCCTACTAAGCAAATAGCTAACCCCAATAATGAGATGGCAGTGAGTAAGAGGGACCAGGTTTTTAAAGTTTCTTGCTCAGTCAAGCCACTTAATCGTTGCACCACCCAAAAACCGCTATCATTCATCCACGAAAGCGTTATTGAACCAAACCCGATTGCCAAAAAGATATACAATGGATGATAAGAAAGAACACTCCCATCACCTACTACCGCAGCCATTAATCCAACCCCAGTTATCATTGCCACGGTAGCGGAGCCTTGGGCAATTCTGATAATTGCGGTTACTAACCAGGCAAGTAAGACATAGGAAAGATTCAATTCGCTTGAAAGGTTTTCAATTGAATTACCCACTCCACTTAATCGAACCATCCCGCCAAATGCACCCCCTGCACCCGTAATCAATATAATCATTCCGGCGGTCGAAAGAGGTTCTTCAAGTTCTTTGGATAGCAATGAAGTAAGCCCCCCACCTTTACCTCCATTATCTTGGATTGATTGCTTCAGCAAAATATAAACCGAAGAAACAGCAGCCAATGCCATTGCCATGTTAGGCTCACCTAAAAAGGAAAGTACCGAGAAAAAACCGGCTCCCAAACCAGAGTCCAAACCACCGAAATTAGTATAATGCATTCTGACCAGATTCAAGATTGATAATCCAGAAATAAGAACCACGGGTAAAGCAATCGGTAGAAAGGATAAAAAGACTGAGGGTAAGTCTTCATCGGATTTATTTATAATTATTTCCAGGCTCTTCTTAGATGAACCCGCGACTTCACGCATCGGGAAATTATATTTTGAATCAAACCATTTGGCTAAATACAGAACTAAACAGGCGGGTATAATGCTCGCGATTACACCAGCAACCATCGCTTCACCAACCTCGAGACCCAATCCATCCGCGATCATAAGTGGTCCTGGTGTAGGAGGAACCATCGAGTGAGTAATTGCCCCGGCACCTGCCATTGCCAATACAAAATATAAATATTTACCTCCTGCACGGACGGCCATTGCACGAGCTATTGGAATTAATAAAAAAAATACGGTATCAAAAAAGACTGGAATGGATAGTAGGAATCCACTTAGTAGAAGAACAAAACCAGCATATTTTTCTCCAAAAACAGAAAGTAAAAAACGAACTACCCGATCAGCAGCCCCGCTTTTCATCATACAAGTTCCAACAATTGCTGCCAGTGCGATAATTAAACCCACTCCGCCTGCTGTGTTGCCAAATCCAAGAAGGGACCATTTGATCGCCAAAGTATAATCAGTTTCTGAAGAGGCTGGTAAATCTACTCGATTGTGAAAAAGACCTTTATTTTCAATCGAAAGCTCAGGTAAAGGACCCGATAGCATTCCAACGAAAATAGCCGCGACCATTAAAGTTAAAAATGCATGAATTTTAAGTTTTGTAATTCCAAAAACGACCCAACAAACACTTAACAAAAGTACAAATAAAGGCCAATGAGGAGAAGAGGTAATGGCTACAGCATGAATCATATTTTGAACCTGAAAAACAGTTTCTTAACCCCATCTCAAAACTTTCTTTAAATCAAGAGGTAAAATCCGAATTATTGAAAATTAAAAGTAATACCCTACATTCAAACATACGATGCAGGGTTAAATAATTTCGTATTTTCCGCTCGGATATTTTTTAATGTAACGATTAAGCTCTAGCAGAGTTAAATGGGACATTGTTTCAGTAATTGATAACCCTGTTCTATGTGATAATTCATCGAGTGAAAGTTGCTCTCCCTCTTTCAATTCATTGACAAGTTTCAGCTCACTTTTGTTCAAATTTTGAAAGGAAGCGTTTTCCAGAGAAGTTTCTTTTTTATCATTATCAAAATTAAGTAAATACTGCTCTTCATTCATGTAGGGGCGTAGGTCTTTAATCACATCGACTGCAGAACGGATAAGTGTTGCTCCCTCTCGAATCAGTTTATGACAACCGGCAGAACTGGGTTGATCAATGCGCCCAGGTATAGCGAAGACAGTTCTTCCCTGATCTGCTGCAAATTGTGCAGTGATTAAACTGCCCCCTGATGACGCTGATTCTACCACAATAACTCCTTGTGCTACTCCAGAAACTAAACGGTTACGCATAGGGAATGTCCTGCGATCCGCTTTTCGCCCAAAAGGAAATTCTGAAATAACTGCCCCTTGTTTAATAATTCGTTGATATAAATTTATATTTTCAGGCGGGTACACAATGTCCAAACCACTCCCCAAAAAGGCAATTGTTGGGCCACCTGCATCTAGGGCACCTTCATGTGCTGCCGTATCGATTCCACGAGCCATACCACTCACAATACAAAAACCAGCTTCAGTTAAATAAGACGCTATTTCCCTCGCTTGCTTCTGGCCATACATTGTCGGGTTTCTCGTACCTACGATCGAGACGAAAGGCCGGTTTGTTAGATTACCAGATACATAAAGCCCGATCGGGGGGTCATAAATTTCCAATAAAATTGATGGTAAATCAGGCTGTGAAATAAAAGAAGCATCACGATTTTCAATTTTCTTCTTTTCAGAACAAAGCCATTCCAGGTTTTTGGGGTTGATCAAAGAATCAACAATTTTATTTCCAACACCATTAACCTTAAATAATTCCGATTTATTAGCACGGAAGATTGCCGTCGGGTCACCGTCAAAATACCGGATTAAATTTCTCGCAGAAACTGGGCCCACATTCGAAATTCCGTTGAGCAATAAAAAGGCATCTTGAATATTTAGATTATTAATATCATTGCTCACTAATTTCAAGAATAGGCTATTTGGATAATTTTGAAAGAGAAACTTCTCAGCCTTCTCATTAAATAATCCAATTTTGTATTAAACTTGATGGTCCCTTAGAATATTAATACGTGATGGATGCCTTAGCTTGCGAAGTGCCTGTGCTTCAATTTGACGAACTCTTTCTCTTGATACGCCCATAATATTGCCAATTTGCTCAAGTGTGAGCGATCGACCGGGGCATCGCGTTGAAACCCAACAACATGCTTGGCGAAGGCGTTCATCAGTGGATCCCGTAAAAATTGGTATATTAAGCTCCTCGATTTTACTATGGGTCACCTATAAACATAGCATCACTTACCCAATTAATGCAAAAATGAACTAATTTATTTAAAATTAATGCTATTTATCTTGAAAATCATCTAAGGATAAAGGATGTCCAACTATCATATCTCGATTGGCTACCTTCCCTAGTACTTCATTCCATAAGCTAGGACACAAACCATCTCCAGGACGGGCTACTCTTAAATTATTAGTAGTCAGTGTTTCATTGCGATGAATTACCTTAGAGACCAAAATCGAACGTTTAAAAAAGGATCCTTTCTTTTCAACCTTATGATTTGAACCATCAATTGTTCCCACTGCCAAGTGAGTACATTTGACTTGATCCACCAAGGATTTAAATTCGTGGGGTAGCATAGAAAATCCACCATCAATCGAGTCTTCATTTCGATCTAAAGTAAAATGCTTTTCAATAACTCGTGCTCCCAAAGCAGTCGCTGCAACTGCAATTGTATGGCCAGGTGAATGGTCAGATAAACCAATTGATATGTCATCCGAATATTTTTTTAGGTTTAGCATTGAAGCCAAATTAAAATCTTCGGGTTGAGCCGGGTACTCGCTTACACAATGCAAAAGTGTGATGTGGGGGCAGCCCTTTGATTCTAATATAGAAATTGCTTTTTTAATTTCCCACTCACTCGAGACTCCCACACTTGCAAGGACTGGTTTTTTCGTCTCTCCGATTTTTTCTAACAAAGGAAAATGATTTAATTCGAAAGAAGCAATTTTGTGTAAGATAGGATCAAGATTAGACTCCAAATAATCGACCGCACTTTCATCAAATGGAGAGCTAAACAAAAAGGCACCAAGTTCATTCGCTTTATCGAAAAGGGGCTTGTGCCAATCCCATGGAGTCATTGCCTCTTGGTAAAGATCATGTAAATAACGACCTTTCCATAATCCCTCTTTTAATAAAAAGCGGTCATCTTTACCGTTAACTGTTATTGTTTCTGGTTTGTAAGTTTGCAATTTAATTGCATCTGCACCCGCTTCAACTGCAGCTTCTACCAATTGGAATGCTTTATCAATACTACCCCCATGGTTTCCCGATAGTTCGGCAACAACCAAAGGCGGTTCACTAAGATCAGTAATTTTGGTGAGAATCTCCACCGTGAGAAATGGGTGCTGTCAGCTAGATTGGGGGGGCGGTAAAAAATCAGACAGCAGGACTCTTAATTCCTCAACAGTCAGGTTATCACAATTACAATTACTTGCGTATTTGAATCCGTCGGAGCAAGGAACTCCCCCTAAAACTCCTATTTTATTACCCCAAAAAGATTGGATTGGTTGAATAACAAAATGATTATCAAACTCTAAGACATTTCTAGACTCATCTTCTGGAATAAGTACTTCATGGATCTTCTCACCGGGTCTTAGTCCAATGGTATTCCACTTACAATCAGGAGCAATTACATTGGCAATATCAGCAACGGAACAGGCTGGAATTTTAGGAACAAAAAGTTCGCCTCCGACCATCTGCTCTAAGCATTGTAACACAAAATCAACCCCGTCCTGTAAAGTGATTAAAAAACGAGTCATGTCCGGATTAGTAATCGTGAGGGAACCAGACTCGCGTTGATTTGCAAATAATGGGGCAACGCTTCCTCGACTTCCCACTACATTGCCATATCTCACTACTGAAAAAATTGTTCCACTTTCTCCACCATAACTATTAGCCGCAACAAAAACCTTATCCGAGCACAACTTGGTAGCTCCATATAAATTGACTGGATTGACCGCTTTGTCTGTGCTTAATGCAATTACTTTGCTCACACCCGCATGTAAAGCAGCTTCTACTACATTTGTTGCACCATCTACATTAGTTTTGATAAATTCATGCGGATTATATTCCGCTGCAGGGACTTGCTTAAGTGCTGCAGCATGGATGACAAAATCAACTCCTCTCATGGCAAGACAAAGACGGTCTTTATCGCGAACATCGCCAAGAAAAAACCTGACCTGCCCCTGGGTAAAAGCTTTATCTTTTTGCATCTCAGATTGTTTCCACTCATCACGAGAATAAACAATTACACGACGAGGATTGAATCTCTCAGTAATAGTTTTAACAAACATTTGTCCGAACGATCCAGTCGCACCAGTTACAAGAATTGATTTGTCGTTAAACATAGTAATTACATATTAGAAAGATAATAGTTAATTTAGTCGATTCGAAAGATCGACCGTTCATTTAAGAATAATAATTTGTACAATTTCTTTTCAATTTTAAATTTCGTTACAATATGACGACTGAGTGGCTTTCTGAGTCAGATTCAAGTGGTGCAAAATCCGTAATTTTGCTCGGTCCACTTTCCAAAGATCAATTACTGGAAGAATCGGAGAAATTTCCTTTAGGAATTTTATGGTTTTCGCCTCCGATTCAGCAAGATATGCCCCTACCTTCAAATGTGAAGAATATTAGCCGGAGCAAGAATGCCCTCACATTTAAAAGTGCTTTGGAAACTTTTATACTTCTCGATTATCACACCCCTCCTTCTGTAAAAGTAAGTAACAAGATTGAGGAAGATAATCCCACTGAATATACAAAAATTCTAGACCTTGTAATTGCTGAAATTGATTCCACTATGCGCGCAAGGCGTACCCGCTCGGAAACCGGCTTTTTAAGGCAAAGACAAATATTCACGAACTTGGCCGGTTACCTAACTAAAAGATTACCCAATGAATGGAATTCACTTGGACAAGGGAACTTAGCTGTTGTTGTTGGTGCCGGGCCTTCACTTGATGTTACTTTAACATTACTTAATTCGAATATTCCCAAGCCCATAATTGTAGCTGCAGACAGTAGCCTCAAGGCATTAAAGAGTGCAGGAATGGATCCTGATTTTGTTGTTAGCATAGATCCACAAAAAACTTTCGATTCATGTAGCGATCCAGATTACACTCCCGGAATTGCTATACTCTCCACCCAATCCCATGATAGTTGGAGGAAACATTGGGGAGAAAATTGTGCTTATTTATCGGGACGTGTGATTACGGAAGATTGGCTTGCAGAAAAAGGAATATCCAAAACAAACCATCTTGCAATAAATAACGCAGGCTTGAGTGCATTGGCATTTGCTGATTTTTTAAATACTTCAGCGATTCTCACAATTGGTCTCGATTTAGCGGGAGGCGGGGATGGTCAAGACCGGTATGCTGAAAATACAAACCGATCCCATATTCAAGTTCACGCATCTCATTACCATCGCATCCCTGGTAATTATGACGAAACAGTCCCGACTCCTTTTCTTTCTGACTGGCAAGAAACTTCCGACTACTGCAAAAAGATTTCAGGTAATAAAACCGTAATAAATTTTAATGACCGAGGTGCAAAACTGGAGGGTGCTACTTTGGTACACCCCAAACAAATTAAAGAGCTTAAGGAAGTACTGAACGAAAGCATATCTCCTTTTGTTCGACTCGATAACAGTCTTCTCACACTTCGAAAAAGTCTAAGCGGATTGGGTTTAAATCAACTACTTTTTCAATTAACTACTTTATGCGACAAGGCTTGGTCAGAATTACCTGCGGAAACAACAAGTGAAAGAAATTCCATGCTTAATTCCTTGAGAATTATTCTCGCAAATCGTGATATTGCATCTCTTTTGGGTGATTTTGCTTTTTCGATAATGCCTATTCTCTCACCAGAAAAAAAGCCAAGTTCTCAAGAAATAAAAAAAGCATTTTCTGAACTTCGAGAACTTCTTTGGAGGCTAGAAGATTCAGTCGTTGAATGTAACCCCGAAGAAGAATTTTTGATAAGATTTTTTACAGAAAAATTTAATTAAGATTTTGTAACTCATTCATTGCCTGCCCGGCGAGTTCTAAGGCCAAATCTAAATCAGTATACTCCATCGCATTGGAAATAAACCAATTATGATGGGGATGGAAATATAGACCTTTACCCGCTGCCAACTCACAAAATTTCTGAATAAGAAATAAATCATCATCTCCGTCAAACCAAGGATATGGCATGGAGGAAGGACCAGTCATAGTAAAAGGCAAACCCAAATCCTGAGCACAGGCAACTAATCCTGCGCAAAAATAGTCTCCTTTTTTTAGTACTGATTGGGCAACCTGATCACGCTCTGAAATTTGAAGTGATTTTTGAGCTGCCGCCATGGCAACGGCATCATTCCAGCAACTACCTGTCAAAAAAACTTCTTTTGAGGCAGCCTTTAAAAATTCCTTACCAACACAAGCAGAAATTGAAAAACCATTCCCCAACGCTTTAGAATATACCGATAGATCAGGTGTGAAATCAAAATATCTGTGGGAACCGCAATCATCCAAACGCCCCCCTGCCCTTACATCATCTAAAATTAAAATTATTCCATTCTTTTTACACTCCTCTTCCACAACAGGCCAAAAGTTATGATCAGGTAAAATAGAAGGACCAAATGCAGCGTGATGGTAAGGAGTTAAAATAACCGAAGAAATTTGATTTCTATAATTTTCTAACAACGAACGAAATTCATCTAGGTTATTCCAGGAAAATTCTAAAACATGAGAGCGGTCATTCTCTACTCGTCCCCCAAATCCCGGATCGCACCATGCATCTACTCCGTGGTAAGCTCCTTTTGCTTTTACTACAAATGGTCGGCCAGTTTCTTCACGAGCTACACGAATTGCCCAGGTGGTAAGATCGGATCCATTCTTTGCAAAAACGCTCCAATCTGCAAAATTGATATTAGTGGTCAACAATTCAGCAAGTTCGACCATAATTTGACTGGGTTGATTAAATACTGCCCCTTTCGATCGTTGCTCATTGGCAGACTCCTCGATTTCAGAATTTGAGTACCCATGTAAAATTGCACCAAATCCACACATAAAATCAAGCCACTCATTACCGTCCACATCTTCAAACCGACACCCCGAGGCACTTTTAGTATAATGGGGGAAATGCCTCGGCAATCCAGCAATTGGAGCAACATGTCCATAAATCCCACCGGGTATTACCTTCAATGCACGTGAAAACAGACTATCTGAAGTATCTCTTTTTAAACTCATATAATAGAGGGTATCGCTTTTTGTGCTATTCGCGAAATATACCCTATTTTATCTAATAATGGAAGGTTTCCAGAAATTTTAGCTTCCCCTAATGCAGGACCGCCTAAATGATCAAACCAACCACTAATTGCATCGCGGGCTACCTTAAGGCTTAGAAATGTGAAAACGGCAGTAGGCTCATAATCCATAACACCAGAATCAACACGACAAAGATCATTTTGGGAGAAGGAGAACCATATCGCAATGTCAGTTCCAGAAACTTTAAACAAAATACGGCCTTCTTTTTCATTACTTAGCAATTCCTTACACCTTAAGTCATGATTAGCAAATGCAGCAGTCCCCGCTAAGCCAGCTCGTAATGCAACCGAGATACTTTGATTATTTAAAAGTTTTGCTGATAGAATTTTTTTAATTTTTAATAACATCAAGATTGAAGTAAATGCATTATTAAAATTACCGAAAAGAGGAAGAAGTCGAGGAAAAGCAAACCCCGTGCTAACCGCTTTTAACAGTTTACTTTCTTTAAAGCAAAGCCCCTTCCCCCCAAGTTGAATGTAGTAATTGTCAAGCAAGGTAACCTCTAACAACTTACCAACATGAAAGAGGTTCATAATTTCCGAACTAGCAGCCTCGAGAGACAGTGCTGCTGCATAAGGTACCAATCTATCTTTTGCTACATCCACAGATTTCAATCAACCGATTTATTAATACCTGAGGAGAGGAGTCTATCCCAATTTTAATTTTAGGTAATCTCGGTTCAATTAATTGATTAATAATTTTAGGGTTACGACATAAAACAATTGAATCACTTCGATTCCTCCAAAAATTGAGATTGTTTATTTCTTGAGGCATTACTCCACGAGAAATATCAAATATAATTGGGGTTCCACAAACAATTGCTTCAGTCGTGGCTCCCGCCCCAGGGCGGGCAAATAAAAAAGAAGCACTCTGCAACAATAAAGCCATCGCTTCATCACCAATGATCCGGAGAGGAATAATTTTAAATTTAAATAAATCTTTTATTTTAAGTATTTCATTATAAATTTTATCATTTTTTCCACACAACGCGACCACCTGATAATCAGAATTATATTTTTGAAGCGAATGTAACACATTAAGATGCCGATTTACTCCATTTGCTCCAGTGCCCAAGAGAAATATTGGTAAATCATGCGATATATCATGTTTACTTAAAATACTTCTTTTCTGTTGTTCAGATATTTCCCCATAAAAAGCTTTTCTTAAAAGTGGACCGACGACTTGAGTTTTATTTGCAGGCATCCCCCTTTTGATCGCTGCATTACAAGTTTCTTCAAATGGACCTAAAAAATAATCTACTTTTGGATTTACCCAATGACGACTAAAACCAACTCCATCCGCCAGTTCACCACAATAAATTACAAACTTTAAATTATTAGAAAATCTCTCTTGTAGCAGCTCATAATACCCATGATTTAGATGTGCATGAACACTGACGACTATATCTGGTTTAAAACGACCAATTTCCTCAAACCAGGAAGTGGCTCCAAGAATTAACATTTTATAACGATGCAATGAAGCAATTTCTAGGAAATTGAAATAAATGAAATGAAATGCAGGGTAGATTTTTTGTATAAAGTTATAAAAATTACTACCCATTCGGTATAAAATAAAACTACTTTCTAAAGGCTGTGATATTTTTGCCGATCCACCGTTTTGCTCCCACCAATACTTTAAGGCATTTGCCCGCATGTTGTGCCCCCCACCAGTGGATGAACTAAGAATTAGTAGGTTCATGCTTACAATTATTGATATCTTTTGATAAAGAAAATCAATTTAGATGATTAATCTATTCTAAATCGTGAACGAAAAGGCCGCTTCTTAATTTAGGTTCAAACCAAGTTGTCTTGGGAGGCATGATCTCCCCGGCGTCAGCAATAGTTAATAATTGTTCCATCGTTACAGGATACAATGCAAATGCAGCGACCATTTCACCAGAATCAACTCGTCTCTTCAATTCACTTAATCCCCTGATTCCGCCAACAAAGTCAATGCGATTATCTTTTCTTAAATCAATAATATTGAGTAACGGAGTCAGTACCTTCTCTGATAATATGGTAACATCTAAATCGCCAACGGGGTCATTCTTATCCCAGCATCCATCTTTTGCCAATAAACGATACCACTGACCTTCCAAGTAGAGAGAAAACTCTCTAATCATTGTTGGTTGTGGATCGCCGTCACCATACTGAGAAACAATAAAAGAATCTTTTAATTTAGTCAGAAAATCTAAGGGACTCAGTCCATTTAAATCCTTCACTAATCTATTATAATCGAAGATTTTTAATTCATCATCAGGGAAAAGAACGGTGAGGAAGTAATTATATTCCTCCTGACCAGTATGATTAGGGTTTTCCTCTTTGCGCTTTTTCCCAATCCGAGCGGCCGCAGCAGTGCGATGATGTCCATCAGCAACATAAAGATAAGGCACTTCTTTAAATGCATCTGTAATAAACTTGATATCTTCTGTATTCGAAATGGGCCAAAGTTCGTGTTTGATCTGGTCATCGGCAATAAAATTATATTCAGGAGATTCTGTTGTCTTATGGCGAACAAACTCATTAATTGAACTTTTGCCTCGGTATGAGAAAAAGACGGGTTCTGCATTCGCGTTTAAACATTCAACATGCCTAACTCTATCATTTTCTTTCACCGGTCGAGTCAGTTCATGTTTTTTTATAATTCCATCAAAATATTCCTCAAAAAAACAACAGCCAACCAAACCCGTTTGGCTGCGACCGTCCATAGTTAATCGATAAATGTAAAATGATGAATCAGGATCTTGGTTAAGGATTCCACGGGACATCAAATCTTGAAAATTAACTTTTCCTTTTTCATAAACCGCATCTGAATACGGATCTGTATCAACCGGTAAATCGATTTCAGGCTTTACCACATGAAGGAAAGATAAGTCGTTCCCTTCCGCTTCTTGTCTCGCTTCAATAGAGTTTAAAACATCGTAAGGGCGGGATGCTACCCTCTTAACATGATCAGCACCTGGTCTAATTGCTCTGAAAGGCTTAAATACGGCCATAATTATAATTCTTTAAAGTGAAAAGAAAGTTTATTTATTTTCTTGTGTAGATTCTTTAGCCGCTTTCTTGGCCCTCATCTGTGCAATTAATTGCTTTGCCGAACCCGCGGCCAATGTACTTTTAAGAGTGCTCTGCTTAGGAACATTAGTAACAGCAGCAGCAATATTGGAAGATTGCATCTCCTCAAGAATTTCTCGTCGAAGAATAGAAATTGAACGAGGTGCAGATATCCCAATTTTAACGGAATCCCCCTCAATTTTGGTAATAGAAATTTCTATTTCATCACCAATTCTAATTCCTTGATCAACTTTTCTAGATAATATCAGCATTAGTCTCGGTCAGGCAATTTAGAGACCTTCTCCGCCAACATCTAAAACATGGCGAGCTGAAAATTCTTCGTGGTTATTGATGATACATTGCTTTCCAGTCAAATTCCTTCTGTTTACAATGATAGGACCGACTAAATTAAGACAAATTTTCCCACTTTGATCAGGAGGTAATGTAACAATATTCAAAATCATAGTATCCTCAGGACCAGTAATATCTAGGAGTTTGACATCTGCGTCTGCAATCTCGACAGAGTAATTATTTATAATTCCTCCTGGTTCTAGAACAATAAACGCAAGTCCATCCTGCTTTTGCTCGCGTAGCCACATAAAGGGAAGTTCGTCTTGATCAAAAACCAATTCCATCGAACGAATCTCTGCAAAACCAAATAAACCCTGCGGAAGTTTTATCTCGCTTCTTGTTTCTGCATGCCCGATTTCCGGGACATTTGAATCATCGTCTACTTTAAGTTTCATCTCTGAGAATTATAGATAATTCAACAAGGAAGTGTTTAAAAGTTGGGAGCCAATTTGCAATGCAGCTTGGTATGAAGTGGATAAGCGAGTCAATCTCATTATTGCTTCGGATAAATCAATATCAACATCGTTAGATATTCTCTGGTCGAGTTGAACAAAATAGTCTTCATCATGAGACTTGACTGTTTCCATACGTACCATTCTTGCAGAAATTTCTCCAAGTTTGTTAATCAACTTGTCTTCCTGTTGAAGTAGTTCCATTTCCTCATCCTCAACAGCTTGCGAATAATGCGAAGGCGTAGCATTGGACAAGGCATCTCTTAGATCTACAAGGGAATTAACGACATCACCAAGTTCTTTAGTTCCGTTATTTTCTGCATCAAGAAAACCTGACATCTTACTCTCATTTCCGATGTAGTACTCAGAATTTTTATCGCTACCAGTGTAGGAAACATTGATCACATTTCCCTTTGCATCACGATGATCCAAGAATGTTTTAGTGCCAGTAGCAAAAGAAAAACTGTCACCGATACTAGCACTCATTGCGGTTCCCTTGAGGGGAACATCTCCTGAAATATCGAATCCTAAAATCTTGTAAGGTCCAGGATCACTTGGATTTTGCCCCCAAAGTATATCTGCTTCCATCTCTTGCCCATCAGATAAAATAACCTTTGCCTTTTGGAATGAAGGAGGAACTTCACCACCACTAGAAGAACCGAAGAAATATCTCCCAGGTTCGATAATTTTAAGCCCAACGACTTCGCCTTCAGAATCAACAATAGCCTCCGCTTTTGCATCTATCCCCGAACTGCCTGCTGGTTGGATTCCGACAGCAGGGCGGTTTGAGTTTTCAACCTTAAATTTGAACACATGATTGAGAGGCTTTTCGACTTGTAACCATACATCGTTTGCAACCAATTGACCACTAATTGTAGGTACATTCACATCACTTGGAGTAACAAGTGGAAGATCACCAGAAAGACTTGGGATATTCAGGTAATTGTTAAAATTATTTTTTTGGCACTGAAAATACTTTCCTTTGTGGTAAACAATTTGGCCATAATCGTAAGAAAGGTTAGGAGTCCAATCATCTCCTTGCTGAGCAGAACGCGGACCACTTACCGATACGGAACTTCCGACCTTGCTAAAAAATGCACCCTCTTGCAATGAATAATCAGGCAGTGTCTGAGCCGTCCAGTTCGATGCAAAATCTAATTCAGTATTATCTGTAGGGGAAAGATCAGTGGCAGTAGTATAGTAAATACCATCTTTGTAAGCATGGTCTCCTGCGCTATATGCAAAACCATCCTGCCATGTTGATGCCTTAGTCCAGTTGCTTCCAAAGTTCTCCAAGGTATTACTCTCTGCGGTAATTGAGGAATTGGCAAAATAAAGTAATCCGTTCGCGGTCGACATCTCACCGGAGGAAACTGGCACTCCAGTGACCCAGGATGCAGGCTTGGTAATATCTTGCTTAGCGATATAAAAATCGTTGTTATCGGGATCGTAAATGTAGTCACCAGACTTCGCTTCAAGTTGCCTAGTTGTGGAGTAAATAGGTTCCTTGCCTTCTGTGGGTAATGTATCACCTAATAGGAAAACATTACCATCAGATCGCTCAGTCAATCCGACAACATTTAATGAAGTTCCACTAAAGTGAGTAGCTTGAATATCGGGATCTGTTAAAGAGAAAGAAAAATCGGACTTAACTGCAAAATATTCGTTGTTTGCAGAGTCGTGTACATACTGCCCCTTTTTGAGATTTACCCTGTCGGGACCATACCCAACATCAAGTAAACCAGAAGGTAAAAATACGGAAACCGGATTGGTTGTAGTACTGACATCTTTAAAATACTTGTTATTAGCAGGGTTCGCAATCGAAGCATTTTTCGTTGCTTCGTTTTCAACTGTTGTGGATACATTTAGTGCAGATGTACCGACAGTCAAACTAGCTAATTGCGAGGCGGTAGGTGGATTAGGGGGAGTACCTAACTCCTGCCAATTAGTACTGAAGTTAGACTCAGTGTTATTAACAGAAGAAGCGTTATTAATCGCTTCGTATAATTTACCCTGATGAGAAATAGTCTCTCCTTGGGAAACCGATTCACCAGTCTTCCACTCACCAAGATGCTTTGAATTAATTTCGTAATATATGCCTTTTCCGCTAGCGTCTACTCCATCCCAAACCACGTCCCCAACAGCATACTCTTTTTTAGGATCAAAAGTACCCCTCATGGAATCAGTCGCAACCATAACGGAAGTTCCTTCAGGCGAAATGAAATTACCAGCGAGAAACGGAGAGGAATTGAACTTTTCAAGACTGGCAGGATCCTTTGGCATAGTTGTTGCCGTTGCGGTAGCCTGTGAAAGTACTGAATTAATATCTGCGGCAGTTAAAGAAATTTTCTGATTAGCCAAGTAATATTTGTTATTAATATCATCATGAAGATACTGGCCTGCATTAATATCGAAACTTGTTGCCGAAGAGAGCTGGAGCACTGGACCGTTGTAAGTATGAACATTTCCCTGTGGGGGAAAGCTTTCAACGATGTGTTCTAAGTTGGAAGGGTCCACATTGGTGGAGTCTTGAACCAAGAAATATCTTCCTTCATGTAGAATTACATCGTTGTTTTGAAATTGACCAGTCGATGAAAAGACTTGGCCATTTTCCTTTACAAAATTCCCTTTGATTACAGAACCGCCCTCAGCCGCAGCAACGAGTTTGTATTCTAAAGTTTCTGGATCAAAAAATACCGCTGATTCACTCTCAGATGAATTGATGGAAAAATCGTTTACAGGAATGGCAATTCGCTTAACAACATTAGCTAAATCTGTAGCAAGGGCAGCGCCTGGATTGTTGGATTGCTGATATTCTTGAATTTTGCTGGCTACAAGAATCGATTGCGCATGTGCATTGGCACTTGTGACATCAGGAAATAGCTTACCGTCCGGAGTTGAGTAATAAAAGCGATTGGTAGTTCCTGTAACCTCCAAATTCCAGTCTTCTCTTGCAACATCGTAGCCCGAACCAACTTCCCTCCAATAATCAGTCCCACTGTTTACTGGGGAATGATTTACATTATCTGAACCAATTGACTCGAAAAATCTTCCATCATGTTCAACGATGTCTCCCTGTTTATAAATTGTCAAACGCCTCCAATTCTCTGTGTGTTCAACTGCCAAGGTTGATGCACCACTAACCTGAGCAGAAGTAACCGTTAAATTTCTACTCCAGTCACTTTCTTTAACAGAAGAATCAACAATTGCTTTTTCAGATTGAGTAAGTTCCGAATATTGTATGCCGGGATACCTAGATGCAGTTTCTATGTTTAACTTTTCTTCCAGTTGCTCAGGAAAATAATAATTGGGATTCCATTTCGTGGTGTAAGAAGAAGATGCTTGATAAGCTTCTCCAACACTACCATGAATGAGTAAGTTGCCGTTTGCTGCAATTTCAGCACTAAGAGAAGCTTTTGCATTTCTGTACGAATCTGAGGTTGATGCACCTCTTACAAATGCCTTATATTCAGATGTCTCGTAAGAAAGAGAATCTGAAACTAATTCAGAATCGTTGTTAATCAAATCCTTTAATCGCAGGGCAACAGTGTCAGTACTAAGACCATTGATTTTAGATTGAACCACATACTCTCGACCGTTTAAGGAAAAAGTCACCACTTCATCTTGAGTAATTCTTCTTTTTCCGTCATTTCCAAGAGTGCCCACTTCATTAAATGTAAAGGTCTTCTGTTCTCGCTTACCAAGCAATATTTCAGAATTACCATAATCAGGTTTTAACTTAGTTCCTCCAAAAAGTGCTTGTTTTCGATGTGTCGAATTAACTCGGTTAAGTGCTTCCTCGATTAACTGATTGAGCTCAAAACCATAGGTTTCCATTGCTGGTCCATTCAAACTCGAACCCGCGGTTCTGGCAATTTCTTGCCCCCGTTGATTAAGTTCACGCAATTTATCTAGATTTAAATAACCCGCATCCAAATATTCCTTCGCGTAAGAAGCATTTCTCTGGTATTGGGTTAATTGCCCCTTTTGAGTCTCCATTTGGATAACACGCCCCAAACGCATCCCGTCATCTTCTGGTAAAGTCAGTTTTTGCCCACTTGTGATTTGTGCATCAAGCTTAAATCTTTGTTGATCAAGTTCTTTTATCTTTTGGATAATCGAATTACTTGAACTGATATTGGGCATCCTCATAAATTATTTTAAAAGACCCATTACAACAAGTTCGAGCATTTTGTCGAGTGTATTTAACACCCGAGATGAAGCCTGAAATGATCTTTGAAATTGCATAAGGTCCGCGACTTCTTCATCAATCGATACTGAACTAACTGAGTTTCTTTGCTCAAGTAATAGAGTTTCTATTGTATTTTGGTGATCAATATTATCACTCAAGTCTGAAAGCGAATTGCCGATATCAGCATTGATATCAGATATATCTTTTGAAAATTCGTTATTACCTAGTTCTGCGATAGCAAGTGCAATTTCATTAGAACCTTGATCAAAATCAGCACTCGCAATAATGTTTTCAGCACTCAAGTTATTATCAACAATAAGAGAACTGGCTAAGTTCCAACTATTAGCTAGTACAGTGTCGAAAGAAAAATTATCTCCCAGTAAAAACTCACTATCACCCTGCTCCAACCGGAAAGGCACATTTTCATAAGCAAGCATCACGGAACGACCATCATCTGCAGTACCAATCAGTAAATCTGCACCCGCATAGGTTGAATCAGTTTCCATGGTAACATTTTGCATCTTCTTCGCACTTCCATAAAAAGTATAAAGTGACCCGGAATTTGAATCCTCTAATTGGATCTGCCCTTCCACGGTATCGCGAATAATATATCCTGTTCCCTCAAATTGTTCCCTTAACTCAACTGGAATGATAGGCGTTGTACTCGTTACTGTGAATGTGTCGTCTTCAGCATAGGCAAGTGTCATTGAAACTTCATTCCTGAATAATTTCATCTCTCCGTTACCTTCAACTCCATATAAACCAAACTCTTCCTCCATAATCACATTTCTACCCATGGTAGGCCGGGTCAAGTTAGCCTCAAAGCCAAACAGATATTCCCCAGGAGCATCTTGTGGATTGTAGAGTCCATTTACTTGAGTCACAAAATTAGAAACTAAATCGTTAAGGGAAACTCTAAAATCTTCGAGTTCAACTTGACGAGAATGTTGATACCCATGTAAAGAACCGGACTTTAAATCAATCTCCAATCCATTGACGAATAAGGCATCAGTCGAGGGCAGGTCTTTGGATTGTTGAAGAATGTGAAAACTTTTAATTTCTCCATCTTGAATAATGGCCTCTGCGACTCCAATATTAAGTTCCTGCAAGGAACCATTGGAAATATTTAATCCTCCTGGGTTTGCTTTTCGCAAGACAGAGGTAACGGGAAGTCCAGAATCAGCATCAGGAGTAAAAACATGAAAATTATTTTTCCACTTAGCGTCGTTGGGATTAAATGTATTAATTTCTGCATCACCAACAATGGGGTTAGGGTTTGCTTTTACTAAAAAATGAGTACTGGATGTCTCATCATAATAAATTCCACCCGAGTTAAAATTTAATTGTAACTCGGTGGCTTCAACCCCGTCTTTTACCGTAGTGACATTTTCTGGCAAAGATTGAACAGTGGATACAGTATCATCAACAAACGAACTTATTTTGATAAAGTTAGCGGAGGAATGTGGTAGTTCAGTTGTTGCGGCTGATACATTTGAAACTGCCATGTAAAAATCTCCACCCGTACCAGAAGGTGCATTCGGGTCCACAAATGAAATAACTGAACCTGCGGTTAGGTCATTGCCATCGGGCCATGACATATTTAATTCTTCAGATTTATTGGGCAGCGTCGCTCCAAGCGTAACGATGCCGGATTGATCAACAGTACCCGCAGTGGTGACTAACGAGGATATCTCAGTAGCTCTAGGAACTGTTTTGGTTGCTTGGTAATAATTATTCTCGAAGAGGAACACTTCACCATTAGAATAGTTCCTTGAACTGAGAGTAGCATTAGATACCGGGTCGACCACACCTACTTCATTCGATACTGGACCAACCCCAGTAGTTGCTTGGTAGACTTTGCCCTCATAATAAATCTGCTTGCCCTTAGGAATGAAATCAATGTCAGAAAAAGTTCTCTTGGTCTCAATTACAATCCCATTTGGAGGATTTGAAATAGCTAAAAACCTCGATTCGTCTGTCAAAAGATCTCCCTTTTGTGTATCGACTAAAGCCTGATAATAGCTCTCCCCTTCATAAAAAACTTCTCCAATCTTTCGGGCAGAAGAAGATGGATCAACCGGTACAGTACTCGCAATATCGCCCCCCGCCTGAGCTGCAATCTCATTCCCCGCGTCAACTGCTTGATTTGCCATTTGAACCGCGGCAACCTGTTCGTTTGCTGCAGCATTTTGCTCCTGATTAACTAGATCGGCTTTTTCTTGTACAACAAGAGGTTCGTTTGGCTTCGGAGGCAACAGACTAACTAAGAAAGGACCGTCAGAATCGTTGTACTTGGATCCACCCTTTAAAACCTCTAGTCTGCCTAACTGTCCATTGGAATCAATTTTGGCACGGACAACAGCTGCGGTACCGGCAACATCCTGAGGACCAGCGATCGTGAACTCTTGCCCCCATTGATTAGTGAGGGACTTTGCCCCTTGAGAATCTAAAATATTTATCTTTTCATCATTTTTTCCTTCGATGAAAAGATTTACAAAGCCAGAGGTTTTACCAGTAGTTGCAGAAACATCATCTTCTTGTGTAAAATTAATGTAACTACCCAATTCCTCAAATAACTTTTGCCTTTGGTCTCTGTAGGAAACAGCTTTTCCCTGATCAAGAAGCTCAAAACGCCGAACCTGAGTGTTTGCTTCATGTATCTGACCTAGTAAAATATTTATTTTTTCAGTCGACCTTTTGATTATCTCAGAAACATCCTCTTCAATTTGCTCTAAACTCTGTCCAGCCTCATTAAAACGCTTTGTTAATGTTTCAATCTTATGATATAATTCCTGTTTGATTGTTGGTTCATAAGGAGACGCTGAAAGTTCTTGAAATGTGTTAAAGAAATCATTTAAGGCACGGGTTAAACTGCCTGGGGCTAAATCGCTATCATGCAAATCATCAAGTCCAACATTTACACCTTGCCGGTTAATTTTCTCTCCCAAAGCCGCCTGTAATAATTGTAAAATTTCCTGCTGTGCGGCAAGTGATTCGGAGTCCCCTTTTTCGTTGATAACCCGGGCGTCTAGTATTTCATTTCTGGCGTGATCTACTCCTCCTGTCTCCAATCCGGATGAAAGCAATCCGCCAAATGAAGTATGCATGACTCCTTCACGGGCCAAGACCCGTTGTCGCGCATAATTTTCATCATTAACATGAGCTAAATTTTGCCCAGCAACTTCCGCCGTTCTTGCATGATAACGAAGGGCTTCTGAACTTTTGCTTATTTCTCCAAGTAATCCCACAATATTCTATTTGTTAAGCAGACTCGTTCAGAGAGGAGCGATTGGTAGAAGATAATCTCCTTACATCCCCAGTACGGTTATAGGTTTTAGAATGAGATTTCGGATCAGTTACGGAGAGTAACTGATCAGTAACTTCAGAAAGACGAGCAAGAATTTTTTGATTCTGGGTAATTCTATGCCTAATTTGAGAAATTAGTTTATTAATTTCTTCAATAATACTTTGAAACATGGGTTGTGTGACAACTGGAAAATGTTCTACTAATTGATTTAGAGTTGAATCACTGGGTTCACCTAGGGAATTGGCAAGAGATACAACAAACCCCTGCCTTCTTTTTTGAAGAATCTGACTTGCCTCCATCTGGGTTTGAACCGACTGATTGATTTCCATTAAACTTTCCGTACGACGATCAAGAATACTCTGCTGTTGTGCACTCAGTAGACCCACCAAGCCACCGTATTCCTGCAATTCATCTCTAAGTAAAGTGAGTAAATCTTCCCATGTAAAGGCTAGATTCGAGTGAGGCTTTTGTGCAAGTTGAACCATTTCTATATTATTTAATTTCTTTTTCTAATGGTTCTGCAACATCATCGCTAGTCTGGAGTTGTTGCTGGAGAATAGTCGACACTCCAAAGCCTCCACCGCTTGCAATACTTTCTGAAATCGCATCAGTAAAAAAGTGACGGTACATGCGGTGAGCTCCACCATCTTCATTAAAAACACCTTTAAACATTGGCTTGAGTGCTTCCTTTAAAAACTGTTTTACCAATACAGACTCAAATTGGTCACTCACTGCTGCCACCTTTTGATTATGTGTGGTATTTTTGGAGTGAGCCATCTCCATAAGCATGGAAGAATCCATACCTACATACTGCTTACCAATATTTTGTGCTTCCATGTTTAATTAATTATGAGTTCCGCTTGCAACGCACCAGCATTCTTAATGGATTGTAAAATTGATGTCATCTCACGAGTAGTTAATCCAAGCTTATTTAATGCCGAAGCGAGTTCGTTCACGGTCGAAGCGCCCGGTGGATCAAGTTCGTCAAGTGGTTCGAAACGGCCAACTTCTTCAATTAGGTCTGCATTTTCACCCTGCAAAATTGTGGTTGCTCCTTGTGAAAATGGTAAAGGTTGACTAACTCCAGTTGTGGGATTCAAGAAAATTGTTACATTGCTACTACTCACCGCAACAGGAGAAATTCGTACGCTTTGGGTGGCTACTATTGTCCCGGTACGTTCATTAATTATAACTCGTGCAGGAACATCTGGCTTTACGTCAATTCCACCCACTGCAGCGAGGAAATTAGTTGTCTGCCCACGAAAATCAACCGGTACTTGAACATTCACTACTCCACCATCCACCGCGAGTGAAGTCCCAGGATAATATTTATTAACCGCATCGGCAATTTTAACTGCCGTTAAAGAATCGGGTGACCGTAAAATGAGTTCGATTTCGTTACCAGAATTTAATATTTTACTTTCAATTTCTCTCTCCACTAATCCTCCGTTGCTCACTATCCCAACTGTTGGATGATTAACTTGAACATTCGCCCCTCCCCCGCCACCTGCGGAAAGGCCGCCAATAGATACGGCGCCCTGTGCTACCGTATAAACGTTACCGTCTGCACCGTATAATGGAGTTTGTAACAAAATACCACCTTGTAGAGAATCTGCATTACCGATCGATGATACTGTAACATCCATACGAGATCCTTCCTTTGCAAAAGGGCCAATATCTGCTGTAACCATAACCGCAGCTATATTTCGAGACTTGTCGGCTTTATCTGCACGAATACCCAAAGTTTCCAAGGCATTTAAAATCCCTAGCTCAGTGTACTCAATACGGGAATCTCCCTGTCCCGAAAGTCCGGTAACTATACCATAACCATATAATTGATTACTTCGGCTTCCCCGAACATCGGTTAGATCTTTAATGCGAGCACCATAAACTGATAAAGATGCCAATAAAACAAGGCATCCGAATAAGATTTTTTTGGATAATGTAAGTCTCATTTTACTAGAATGGATTGACCACTGAAGCGATTTTTTGGTACCAGCTCTCTTTCTGGGCATCATTTAAACTTCCCTTAGATACAAATTCGATTTGCGCATCTGCAATATACTGAGAGGAGACGATATTACGATATCTTAGACCCTCCCTAAATCCTGCCCCAATATCCTCCTGCCTCACCATCCCCTTCAAGACTGCATAGTAACTTTCTCCGGAAAATGTAACCATCCGAGCACCCTCTAAAACAAGAACTCCGTTTGGTAATACATCTATTATTACCACACTGACTCGACCCTTTAAATTCTGAGTATTAGCAATTGAGCCACCGCCTTTGTTGCTGCTTTTTGATTCGATTTCAGTTCCAGGGAGGCCGCCATTATGGGTTCCCATTTTACTGTTAGCAAAAAGAAACTGTTTCACCGCATTTTCAACCTGTGATTGGCGATTTCGAACCGAATTTTGCGAGGCAGCAAGGGATGAACTTTCTCCCACATCAATTGTAATCAAATCACCTACCGAAAACGAACGCTTGTCCCCGTAAAGGCCTCTTTGATTGTTAGAGCTCTTCATCCATAGAGAAACGCCAAACGAGAAATTTACAAAAAGTAAAAGGAGAAATGTAATAAAAAACTTCATAAATTATAAATGTACCTTGACGCTATTTTCGTTGAGAACTTTTGCTTGGAACTCCTTCTTAGATGAAAGATTTTTGACGGTAACATTCCCACCAGACACTCCATCTTCGAGTGCCATTCCTTTCATTGTAACATAAATTCCATTCCCGGAGGCAAACACATCAACTATTTGCCCTTTCTTGACCAAGGTAACTTTAGATAAGAAATTCCATTTGATGGGAGTATTGGATTTTACATTCGATGCAAGTTGATAACCCTTTAGGTTAATATTGGCTGGAACAGTACCCGCATACTTTTTCAAAATATCAACCGGTTTTTTGTCAAATTGAATAGAGTTGAGACGGGTTCCACGTTGCAAAGGTGTCTTAGAAAAGAAAACATCAACAAAGTGGCCGACTCTTAGAGGTTCAGCAAATTCCCCAACAAGGTTACCACTATCCCAAACACTAAAACGAGTAAATGTACTGGAGCAAATCTGGTCTGGCGAACAATCAGAAATTTTGATCAAGTAATTAGAACTGACTTTTATGGAACTCCACTCCCTAGTTAGAAAAGCAACCACTTTTCCGGATGCTTGATAACGATGCGCAATACTCTCCCCAAGCCTCTGTTCCAAAGTTTCACGGGATAAAGTAATGGTAGAAGGTAAAGCTACTGTATCATCACTGTAAGATCTTAGAGAAACAGGTCTGGAAGAAATAAGAGCAGACGATTTGGTAAACACATTTATTTGGCCTCCTGCCCCGGGTAATTCAAGAGAATCAATAAAACGACTCACATCAGCAAGAATAATGCTGATGGGCAGGAAAAGAAATAAAAATGAAAACCTCATTAATTATCTTTTCAACTGATTAACACGGGAGAGCATATCATCAGAAGTTTGGATAGACTTGGAATTGATTTCATAGGCTCGTTGAGCAATGATCATATTTACCATCTCTTCGACCACATTAACATTAGACATTTCTAGGTATCCTTGTTGCAAGACTCCAAAACCATTTTCACCGGGAGCACCAATTTCAGGAGCTCCACTTGCTTCAGTTTCAATAAAAAGATTCCCGCCGGTAGCCTTGAGTCCGGCCGAGTTAGGGAAGCGAACTAATTCAAGTTGTCCAATAATTTGTGTGCCATCTGCCGTTTCTACAGAAACTTCACCTGTTGGTGAAACGAAAACATTAGTTACTTCCGGGTCAATCTGTAATCCGGCAGCTAAAGGCAAAGCATCAGCAGTTGTAATTTGGCCATCAGGACCGACCTTAAAGGCACCGTCACGAGTGTAGGCTTCTGTGCCATCAGGCTTCTCAACTTGAAAGAAACCGGTTCCATCAATCGCAATATCCATTTTTTCACCGCTTTGAGTAAGTTGTCCTTGTGTGAAAATTTTAGCCGTCGAAACGACCTTCGTACCATTTCCCATCTCAACACCGGTAGGCACAACATTACCTGCACCAGTCTGTCCACCAGATTGTCTTGGGTTTTGATAAAGAAGATCTTGGAACTCAATCTTGTTTTTCTTATATCCTGTTGTGTTCACATTCGCTATGTTATTAGAAATAACATTTAAGTTCATTTGCTGTGCCTGCATTCCTGTTGCACCTGAGTATAAAGATAAGTTCATGATTTATATAATTAGTTTCAATTATTGAGTCTGCCCTAAAGTTCCTATTGCTTTTCCTAAGTTTTGATCAAAAGTTTGTATCATTTTTTGGTTTGCTTCATGAGCACGAGATACTTCAATTAGCCCAATCATCTCTTCAATCGCAGATACATTGCTGGACTCTAGGTAGCCCTGCATTATAGTGAATTGGGTTGGATCCGACACCTCCGGTTCTAACTCGGGGTCTTTCGCAACAAATCCACCGCCCACTTTTTGTAAATCCATCAAGGGATCTTCAAATGTAAATACACCGACTTTACCGACATTTTGATTACCCTGAAAAATTTGTCCTTCTTTATCGATAGTTAAATCACCACCACCCGGAATAGTTTGAATGGTAGCACCGCCATCATCTGAAAATTGATGCCCCATGCTGTTTACCATAACGCCCTGAGAATCAACATAAAATTGGCCGTCACGTGTGTAGACAGAATCACCGTTTTGGTTCAGCAATGCAAAAAAACCGTCTCCCCTTAGTGCTAAGTCCATGGGATTACTTGTTTCCTTCATCTCTCCCTCATTATAATCAACTTGATTTTTCATTACCGGAAAAGAACCGGGCATCTCATTTCGAAGGCGATCGTGGGTGCTTCTTGCAATTTCGCCACCTTCCACTGCCTCAAAACTTACCGCAACTTTCTTAAAACCTGCCACATGGCTAGCGGCAATATTGTTAGCAATCACATTTTGGTACTGCTCAAGTCCTCTTAAAGCAGAAGCGTTTTCGTAGAGAGATAAATTCACACCCTCATGAAAGCAAAAAACATGCCAAATAGCATGTCTTTATGAAACTCAGTGTTTGGGGAAGAAAAAGTCAGTATTCACACTTAATGTCAATCACTCGACCATCCGGAATATGTACTAATAAATTCGAGGGAGTTCCGTCAACAGAGACCACTTCAATTTTTATTCCAGTTTCATCTGTGTGAATTACATCAGTTTGAGCATCTGCCTCACTTTGAGTCTCCTCAGGCAGTGGAACTGAAGAATGCTGTTTACTAGGGTCAGTCAAATATGAACTGAATGAGTCTCCTGCTTTTTCAGAGTCAATATTATCGATATTGGAACCTCGCCCAGATAAATAACTATGCATAATTATTCCTTAGCAATTTGCATACCGATATTCAAACCTATTGATACTGAGCAAGATCTTTCTTGCTCATATCCAAGACAAGACTTAACTCCACTCGTCGATTTTTTTCGGGTTGATTAGGGTAACGGATGTCATTTGGTTTAGTTGAACCATGCCCTGTTATTCTCTCCAACTTTCCATCCAACTCTCCGGCCGAATAATGAACCAGTGCATCTGTGACTTCTGCACCTTGTTCCAGTGACATTGTCCATGCATTTGAGGTTGGTCCATTTCTTTTACCATCGGTTAAGTGATTAGTGTGAGAATCAACCCGGTACACTAAAACATGCTGTGCGAGCAACCATGACATGCGTTGCATTACTTTTCGACCGTGATTGGTAAGCTCAGAGGAGGAAGGTGCGAATAGTGGTTTTTCATCGCCATGAAATAAAGTAACCTTCAGTCCTTCTGATGTTGCTTCAATCTGCATAGTGGAATCATCAATTTCATGAAGTTTCAGCCTCTCGAACCAGTCCTGGGCAATTCGATGCAGAACATCAATATCTATGGATGTAGTATCATCAGTATTCCTCATTGTGGTATCAGATCTTCCCACAATTTGATCAACCATACTTCCCGGACGAGCATCTTTTTGTTCCACGGGAGTAGATTTTGGGACACCTGCTTTGTAAGGGTCACGAAAAAATCGAGTCGTTGCAATTATGACCTCCTCGTCTTGAGATAAAATCCAAAGAACGAGAAATAATGACATCATACCGGTAACAAAATCGGCGTAGGCTACCTTCCAGGCTCCTCCATGACTTCCCATTAAGCGAGGTTTCCGATGATGTCTGAAAGTAAACATTTTACTTTGAAAAAATAAAATCAACCACCCTTCGCGGCATCCTTACATTTTTCCTCTAATTCATCCGCAGACGGTTGTATTAGGTTATCTAAAGAACGACGACCTATTTCAACTGCCATGATTGGCGACAAACCAGTTGCAAAACCAGAAACTGATCTTTCAACAATATGGTAGTAAAGAAATTCTTGAGTTTGGTTTAAGGAAACGAGGCGACCAAGAGGTATGCCAATTCCGTATGCAAGGAAAATACCAAGGAAAGTTCCGCTCAATGCCGCCGCCACCTTTGCACCAACAGAAGATGGATCTTCCAAGTTAGACATTGTATTAATAATACCCAGTACGGCTGCCACAATCCCAACTCCAGGCAGTGCATCAGAGATCATTTCAATTGCTTTAATCGATCTTCCCGCCTCCGCCTCCCTACTATTTAATTCAGCTTTTAGGATACCACCAATCTCAGCTGGTTTACACCTGCCGTCGACTATTGGACGAAGAGAATTACACAAAAACTCGACTAAACCTGCATCATTCAAAAAAGACGGATATTTTGTAAAAATAGAGCTATTTTGTGGATCACTGACATGTTCGTCTAATGCAGGTGTCCCTTTTCTTCGACCCAGCATAAATAGTTCGTACAACAAAACTAATAAATCAATAAACTTTTCTTTACTCGCAATTCCCCCTTTAAAAGCCTTTATAATGTCAATCTTGAGACCAATCAAAACACTTGTGGGACTAGACACCACAAGTATCCCAAGGCCAATTCCACAAATAATCATAATCTCACCAGCATGAACAAGTGAAATCGGATTTCCTCCAGAAACAACAAATCCTCCAATGCAGGAGACGAAAACGATAACCATTCCTAGGGCGAGTAACATAGTAAGTAGATAATTTAAAGTAGAGATTGGAAGTGCGCTCGAAGTGCTAACACTGAGTGAGATAGAATTTGACTAATACGCCCTTCTGACAACCCAAAAATATGAGCAATCTCAGAAAGTTTTAATTCCTCATAATAATATAACATGAGAATCTTTTTCTGAGGGTCCGGTAAATCCTTAATTTTGTCCCTTAACAAGAGAACTTTTTCTCGATACTCAGTTTTATCCAAAGCATCTTGCTCGGTAGGATCCGAGATGGTCTCCGAAAGAGGGGTAGAATCACCATCTGGTGAACTTGAATGCACCGGACCGTCAATAGGAATAAAGGTGATAGGCTGTGTTTCCTTTAATAAAGTCTCGTATTCCGATTGTGATAGTTTCAACTCGGTCTTCACCTCCTCGACACTAACAGGACGTTTCAAGCGGGACTCCATTTCAGAAATTGTCGACTGCAAAGATCTGGCTTTTGCACGGTTTGCACGTGGCAAACAATCAATTTTACGGAGTTCATCGAGAAGAGAACCTTTAATCCTGAGTGCCGCGTAATTTCCAAAAGATTTTCCTTTTGAAGGATTAAATTGGTTTACTGATACAATTAAAGCCTTAACCGCAATGCCATACATATCCTCAATTTCATAATGATCAGGGAAATGAAACCGCATACGGGAAACAGTAGATTTAACTAATGGTAAATAATCTTCGATTAACTGATCTCTCGATTTTTCATCAGACATCGCGACTCTGTATTTTTCCGCTGCTTCTTTCATTCGCACGGAAGAAGAGGCAGAGAATTCGCGGTCTACATTTGCCTTTTTAATATTTTGCGCACTCATCTTTCAATAAATATCCACTAGACTTGAGCATCAACCATACGGTTGGCAGTTGTTGAAGCCTCGTTCATTGCAGCGGTTGCCAAATTAGTGGGGTCATTTTCAGTGGGTGATGATAAATCTCTCGGATGAAGTGAATTACTATTCGAATCTACAATATTTCCATTTAAAATAAAGCTTAATAAAATCCTTCCACAAACAGCAAAAAACAAACAACCAAAAGAGCTTTGTACCAAAGCAACCAAGGGATCATTGGTAATCAGAATTCCAAAAATAAAGAAAATAATGAATCCGACAAACCCACTTAAACAAAAGAAAAACTTCGCATCATTATTCATAACTAAATATTTCGATAAGATGAAAAACCTCTTGCATAAAGTTCTTCGGGAAAGGTTCGGGAAATCATTTGGTTGAGAACATTGGTACTAAAATCACCAGTTACATTTTGACCATTACAGATGCATAACGGGGAAAGGTTGTTACGTAAAAGTAAGGGCCATAACTTGGTAGAATTGGAAAGTTCGTCAAAATGAGTGAAGGCAAGATGAGTAGCACCAATATTATTAGCAAGATTAATTGACTTACTCAAAACCTGCTTATCATATGCTGCATTAAGAACCAATACTCGGGTTTGGACATTAAGATCATCCAACGCCTCCTGTGCCCTACTCCACTCATCTGCTTGACCAAGTGACAATCCGGGGAAATCGAGATAGAGTGGAGAATCAGATGAACTATCTGGAGTTTTGTTTGACTCTCTGTAAAGCGTTACCCCAACAACTTCACAGAAAATCTTAAGGGCGTCATCAGGATTTGGCACGCCATTTTCCACCTTTAAAACATTAGGTGTTTTTTTATTCATGAAAACTTCATGAGCGAGAAATTTACATAAAGTGGTCGTTTTCCCAACTCCTGGAGCGCCAATGAGTGCGATTCGATCACCAGTAGGAGCAATATTTAGGGAGCGAAAGCGGTCAGAAAGTCCGATGGTAATTTCCTTGAGGGACTCGGCAAGAGAAAGATCTTTGATCTTAGACCAATTAGACCACGAACTGATATCATTCAATAATTGAGAATCAAAACCGGTCTTTGCTAAAATTTTAAATGAATCCCCCTCAATAGCGTCAGTGACTACATTTTCTTCTTTCTCGTTTGGTTTACTAGGTTCCTGGATGGTGGTTTCAACTGAGGTTGTTTCAGATGAAACAACGGAGTTTGTATTGTTAGTAGTGCTTGCTACCTGATCTTTCGAGTTATCCAAGTTTTCGGCTTCAACTAATTGATCTTCGGGAGGAATTTCAGCAATAACCTCGAGTTTGGGAGAAGAAATAAATTTTTTCAAACCTTCTCCGCCAATTTGCCGAACTGATAAAACTCTCGCTTTATCTCCCAGTTTTTCTCTGATCACACGAACCGCCTCTTCAGCAGACTTAACGGTTAATCGAAATCGCTTACCTGCTTTTGCCCCAGAATGATTATCGGTTAAGGTTTCCATTTTTATGCGGCAACAGGAATATCCTGAGGATCTCCGGGTGTATTAGAATCTTCCATTGCTGAAATTATGTCAGGGGGTAAAGATTGTGCCTCCAGTGCAATTGCTCCGAAAGGCTCGATTTGTGTTTCGGTGGGTAACTCTTGGTAAGCGAGTACAACCAACTGAGGATAAGACGGTTCCATAAACCTGCGGAAGGCAAGCCGTAATTCAGTCGTGGTAACAATAATGGGAGAAAGTCCACGCTCTGTCATTTCTTTAATTTTAGGCTCGATTTCGCGAATAATCCCCTCCGTTAGATTGGGGTCCATTACCAATCCGATATCAAACTGACTACGTTTCACTCGACTAATAAGAGTTTGTTCGAGTCGGGGTTCAAAGGTCATGGCCAATAATTTATCGGTTTCCACCTCATACTCCTTAACAAAATACATACCTAATCTTTTTCTCGCCTGCTCGGAAAGATCGTCAGGGTTTTTGGTGATAGCTGCCATGTCGGCAATTGTTTCAAGTACGATCGTTAAGTTTTTAATTGGAATTCTCTCTCTCAGCAAATTCTGTAATGTTCTTTGGATAATCCCAACATTTACCAGATCTGGAAGGAGTTCGCTTACTAGAGTAGGATTTTTGTCCTTGATCAGATCAAGGAGCCTTTGCGTTCCTTCTCTTTCCAATATTAAATAAGCAATCCGCTTGAGAACATCAGCTAAATGCGTAACGAGAACCGATGAAGGATCCACTACGGTGCAACCCTCGATTTCCGCATTCCGCCTTTCCTCGTCTGGAATCCACATCGCCTGAATACCAAAAACAGGTTCAATGGTTGGAATACCATTTAATTTCCCTGCATCTCCTCCTCCCATACTCATCGCCAAAACACGATCAGGCAATATGGTGGATCGAATAATTTCTTTACCACGTAGTAAAAATCGATACTCATTTGGCTCTAATTCGATATTATCCCTCACCCCAATTGTAGGCAGCAACATTCCCATCTCACGGGCAAAGTTTGTTCTTGCTCCGGTAATTCTATCCAGTAAATCCCCACCCTTCTTTTTATCTGCCAAAACAAGTAAACCATATCCCATTTCTAAACCGAATACCTCCTGTTCAATTGCATTCTCCATGGGAGATAATTGATTCTCCTGTCCCTCCTCAGAGTTAAGAGCAGAAGATTGTTGCGGTACACCACCTTGAGGTGCTTGCGAGGGACCTGATGCTTGTCCAATTTCATCGAATTCAGAATCCTCGGATGAGGCAACTTTGGAGTAATGATAAGCGGCACCAAAACAGACCATAGAAAGGATGAAAAATGGCCAAAATGTGTCGGAAAGAAAAAATGCGAACAACAGAAGCATGCAACCTGCAATTCCAATGGCACGGGGGTATACAGTTAACTGCTTTCCCACAAATTCTCCAAGATTCGCTTCTTCCGATGAACGGGTAACAAGAATACCTGCGGCGATAGAGATAATTATTGCCGGTACTTGACTTACCAAACCATCACCAATTGAAAGAATAGTGTATTTCTCAAGAGAGCCCACAATTGTCATTTCTTTCTGAAAATAACCAATTAGAATTCCACCAATAATGTTAACTACAGTAATAAATATACCTGCGACTGCATCTCCCCGAACAAATTTACTCGCACCATCCATTGACCCATAAAAATCGGCATCTTTTTGAATTTTTTCTCTCTTCGACAAAGCTTCCGCTTCTGTGATAACTCCAGAGTTCATTTCCGCATCAATTGACATCTGCTTACCCGGCATAGCATCTAAGGTAAATCTTGCAGTTACTTCAGCAATTCGACCCGCACCTTTGGTAATTACAACGAAATTAATGATAACTAAAATTAGAAATATCACCGTACCGACCACATAATTACCACCCACCACAAATGTGCCAAAAGACTCGATCACAGAACCTGCATCTCCGTCCAGTAAAATCAACCGAGTGGATGCAACATTCAGACCCAGTCTGTAAAGAGTTACCGAAAGTAACAGTGTCGGAAAAACAGAAAACTCAGGCGGATCTTTTACATATATGACAGTAAGCAATATTAGCAAAGAAATTGCGATACTAACGACAAGGAGAATACTGAGAATATCCTTGTGAACAGGGACGACCAAAAGCAAGACAGCACCAAATAAACCAAAAACAAAACCCAAGTCTGAGTTACCGCTAAGACGACCCAAGTTTGATTTAAATTTTTGATACAAATCGTTCATTACAAATTATGCAATTGGTTTCGCGAGCAGCCGTCTAGCCTTCAATCGGTGATAATAGTAAGCATGAGACTTGTAGACTTGAGCTAAAATTTCTGCAACAACTTGGTAAAAATCGAGAGGGATAGGTTCGCCAATGCGCCCAAGCAAAAAGAGTGCACGGGCCACTGGTTTATTCTCAATGGTGGGCACATCATTTTCTGCAGCAATCAATTTTATTCTTCTAGCCAATATGTTTTCTCCTTTCGCGATAACAACAGGAGCAAGATCCATGCCCTTTTCATAGCGAAGGGCAATTGCGTAGTGGGTGGGATTGGTCACTACTACATCAGCGGTACCAACATCCATCAAGTTTTGACCAGAAAGCATCTCCATTGCCTTCTTGCGCTGGGCCGATTTTACTTCGGGTGCGACTTCCTTACTTTTAGTCTCCTCTTTCACCTCATCCTTAGTCATCTTCATCTCTTCATCATTTTCTTTCTTCTTAATCATGTAATTGATGATCGCGATAATCAGTAAAAGAAGGACTAAAATTGCGAACATTGTCACAAATAAATCATAAATAAAAATGGGTAGATGCTTAATGGGGATAGGAGCATAGAAAATAGGATCATCAAAAAAAATAATTAAAGTTAGCCAAACAACCGTCCCAATTATAGAAAACTTCATAAAATCAATCATAAAAGCCTTCAACCCCTTTAAGCCAAAGATTCTTTTGACGCCGCTAATTGGATTAAACTTACTTAATTTAGGCTCGATCGCTTTGGGAGTGAGGCGAAAACCCGTCTGTAAACCCTCCGCCACAAATGCCGCAATAAAGGTCAAAGCTAACATAGGAAAAACAATAACCCCAAGGAATATAAATGCACCTTGCAATGTAGTCGCCATTCCCTCCTGCGTAGCTTTTATTGTATGAAGGTTCTGCATTATTGATTTTGTAAAAGCCATAACATCCAGTGCCTTACTCGGTCCATAAAACAAAATGACAACCAGTCCCGCTAGCATGGTCAAAGTCATCCCAATTTCAGGTGCTTTCGCAAACTGTCCTTTCGATCTAGATTCTGATAACTTCTTAGCAGTAGGTGGTTCCGTCTTAGAGCTTTTATCTACATCTGACATTATTTATCCTGGCTGAATTATTTTCAACATAACCTCAACCGACCGTTTACTATTATCTACAATATATGAAGTGATCAAAAGGATTGAAGAAACTAGTAATACTAGACCAGATAAAATTCGTACCGAAAAACTGGTCATAAACACATTCATTTTGGGAACGGCTTTTCCAAGAACTGCAAAAGATATATTAATTAAAAAGTTCAATGCAATAAAGGGGGCGGCAATAAGTGTCCCAAGTACAAATACATGAGAGACTTCTGAAACAAAATCGGCAGTTGGATTCGCGGTTAAAAAGAATGTGCCAATAGGGAAAATCTCGAAAGTTAAAACAAAAGCTTTGAGTACATCATAATGAATCCCATTGATAAAAAAAACAAGAAGACTGAAATAATATAAAAGAGAGGTAACAGTTGAATCAGTAGATCCTAGTAAAGGGTTTACACTATTACTTGCCATTAGTCCTATCTCGTAGGAGATCAGGTGACCCGCCAGTTCAACGGCAAAAAATACCATTCGAACTATCATGGCCAACAATAAGCCAATGCATATCTCATTGATGGACAGGACAATTGCCCCAACAAAATGATTTGCAATCTCAAGGTTGGCAGGAACCACCGGGTTAATTAACAAGGAAAGAAGTAAGCCAAATGCAGTTCTAATTTTTGTAGGAATCATTTTGCCTGCAAATAATGGAATCCCCATAAAGAAGGCTCCAGTTCTTAAAAAAACAAGTACCCAAACAATAATTTGACTAGCTTCAATAGTCACTGTGCCATAGTTGGAAGCATATTAATCATGGAAATACAGAATTCTGTTAAAGTTTTTAAAATAAAATTAGCAGAAAGAACAATTGCGAGAGAAACACAGACTAACTTAGGCACAAAGGTTAGCGTCTGTTCCTGTAGACTGGTAATACCCTGAATGAAACTAACTAAAAGACCAACAACAGTAGCAGTGCCAAGGATCGGAATTGCCAAGATGAGTCCAGTCTGCAACAGGTTTCTCATTATGTCCACTGCTAGTTCCATTGTCATATCCTAGTCTTCCCTCTACGCGATATTAAAACTATTAACGAGTGATTGAATGACCAAATACCATCCATCCACCAGCACAAAAAGTAACAACTTAAACGGCATTGAAATTACTACGGGCGGCATCATCATCATCCCCATAGACATAAGGGTGGATGCGACAATAAAGTCCACGATAATAAATGGTATGAAAATTAGAAAACCCATCTGAAACGCAGTACGTAATTCACTAAGGACAAAGGAAGGAACTACAATGCTCAAAGGTAATTGATCCCGAGTCATCGCACCCTGCTTTGAAATTTCGAGAAAAAATTGCACATCCTGCTGGCGAGTTTGATTCATCATGAAGTCCTTCATATGTGCAGTTGCTACCATAAGTGCATCACTTGATTTCATAGTAGCAGACATGTAGGGTGTTACAGCGTCGTCATAAATTTTATTCCAAACTGGCCCCATCACAAAGAAAGTAAGGAATAATGCTAATCCGACAATTATCTGGCTAGAGGGAGCAGAATTAACGCCGATGGCATTTCTGACAAAACCTAACACGATAATCATCCTAGTAAAGCAGGTCATCATCATGATGACAGAGGGACCGAGGGACAAAATTGTCATTGCAACAACAAGTTGTATCGCAACTCCAAAATCCCCCTCGTCATTTGAACCAGTTACATCAATTCGAAGACCTGGAGCTCCAGTACCAGTAGTTTGTGCGTCCAAGCAAGTATGCGAAAAGCTGAAGAAAACAAACCCCAACAAGATCAACGCAAGAAGTCTTACTCTCTTCAATATTATCAATACTTTTTTCAACTAGTCTCCTCTCCTAAATCTGAGGTTAAATCGTTACTTGCTGGGGATCGGTTGTCTAATTTAGCCAAGTGATTAATCGAACTTGAACTCACTCCCAAAAGATGTTTTTCACCTCCATATTGAGCCACCATTAAAAACTGCCGATTACCAAGAGAGCAGGTATCAGCAATAACAATTTCACCTTCTTTAATCGTGCTTACTCTCGTCCTTTTTTTCTTAGCGTAAATAGAGAGGAAATAGGCACTTGCACCTAAAACTCCAATAAACCCAATTACGCGGATCCATAAATAAAGCATTTCTGCATCTGTATTAACAAATGAAGGAGACACGGCAAAATGATAAAACATCATTTCAAAATTTTAAAGATATGCATTCAACTGCGGTTCGCAGAAGAAAGCATGGCAAGGAGATTCACGATGCCGAATCAACTATCTCGGTAATCTTAAGTCCAAACCGATCGTCAATTACAACAACTTCACCATGGGCAATAAGTTTTCCGTTAACCAATAAGCTAACAGGGTCTTTGGCATTTTGCTTCAATTGAATTTGAGCACCTGGGCTAAGTTCTACCACTTCTTTCATTGGAAGTTCTGCCGTTCCTAATTGGACTGTGACACTTACCTTCACATCCATCACAATATCCATTTTTTTACTATCCATGTTTTTTTCCGATTAATTTTACTGCTTCGACAATACTCTCACTCACCTGAAAAGCAACTTGATCAGATTCTATACCAATCTCACCGATAAAGCAGGTCCTTCCTTCTATTCTCAAATTTGTCATTTCAATTAAGGCAGGTGACATCTCGATAACATCATCTACCTCTAAATTGGACAGATCTCTTAAGCTCAACTCAAAAGCATCCCATTCTGCTGAAACTGAAACGGGAATTTCATCATAAATCTCATGCCATCGGGGAGGTTTAACTGCCTGTTTCTCAGTAGAAGAAACCGCATTTAACAAACGACTCACAACTGGTTCTAAGGTGTAATATGGAACCGCAATTCTCATCGGGCCCGATACATCGCCAAATGATGCCTCCATACTCATAATTAACATCATCGCATCTGATGGTGATGTTTGCAGGAATTTCCCGGAACTTTCCGTTCCAATAATACTCGGAGTAAGTGACATTGTATTTTGCCATTGCTTACACCATTCTTCTAAAATGATTTGATTAAAATCTTCCACAAGAGCTTTTTCTATATCAGTCAATCCACGCTCTTCTGGATTTGTAGAACCCCGACCGCCAAGAATACGGTCTACTACTGTTGCGGATAAATGTGAATTAACATCTAATAAACAAACTCCATTTAGCTCCTGCAGCTTAAACATAGTTATGCAGGAAGGATTTTTTATGGACTGAGTAAAGTTAGCATATAAATCAGCCGTTAAGTCCTCTAATTCAAGGTTAAACTCTGTCCTCAAAAACATCGAGAGGTGACCCGCTAAATAATATACAAACTGCTCTGACTTGGTTTTCAACTTACTCAAATCCGCATCCGATAGTACAATGGGATTGGTAAAGTCATACTTTTTAATTTTTACAGCAGAAAGATCGGTGATTTTTTCACCGTCGCAGTTGAATACAGGCTGTCCATCAGCAGAACCTTGCAGTTCGCTTAAATCGAAGCTTTCGTCTTTAAAATTGGGATCGGAAGACATTTAAAATCAGATTATTGGACCACAAAGTTGGTGAAGTAAATTTGTCGGATCAAATCGCTTTCTCCATCTCGGTACTTGCGTAGAATGGAAGAAAAGCCCTTTTTTAAATCAACTCGAACTCTTTCCTGAAAACCGTCAAGCTGGGCATCTTCGTATGTGTAGCCACCCATAATAGCAAGTGCTTTATCACGAATCCTGTGTTGGTTCATATCGAGTACTTTCTCAAAGTCACCTGCCTGACCCTCTAATTTCAAATCCAAATTAATATAACGGGATTTAATCGGCCCACCAAGATTAGTAATTAAAGAATTGAGTTCGTAAATCTTCTCCTCACCCGATGGTTCCATATCTAAGGGTTGACCACCTTCAGTTATTTGAGGTTTTATAGTCTCCTCCGGTTTATTCATCTTAATCAATAAAAACATTGCACCGACTGTTAGAGCAGGGGCAAGAATGATTGCTATAAGAGCAGGAATTAAGTTACCACCACCTGCCTTAGGGGCAGGAACCTCAGTGGTTTCAGGAAGTTCGTCAAGTTGAGCGGCACACATATCGTTAGGGAATAAAGGTTAAGATCTATCGTTTAAGGTTAACGGCTTCAGAGAGAATCATATCAGAGGTAGTAACAACACGAGACCCAGCCTGAAAAGAACGCTGGTGAGAAATCATGGCAGCAAACTCGTTAGTCAGATCAACATTAGACAATTCTAAAGCATACTGTTTGAGCTTACCGTTTGAGCCTGTTGCTGGGATTGCGTTATCACTAATACCAGCAATGTTTTGACCGGCTTGTCCATTTGAATAAAATCCGTTCCCTACCCTTCTTAGATATTGAGGAGAGAGAAAATTATTAAGTTTTATTTGACCTGAACCTCTGATTTCATCTGCTCCGTCTTTATTTACTACTAAATTGATTTTACCATCTTCCTCAACCCTACGGGCTAGAAGAGTTTCCCCCTCTTGTGTTCCTACAACTAAAGGACCATCTAATCCTTGTAATTGATATCGGTATTGATCTCGGGTAACAACAAATCCTTCCACAGTTGATTCAAATGCACCCGCTCGAGTATAAAACAATTCGCCAGTCACTGGATCTGCAATTTCAAAAAAGCCGCCCCCATTCGGAAGTGCTTCGCCTTGGATCGCTAAATCCAAGTCCAAACCAGTAATCTCTACAGTTCCTTGAGTAAAATCGGAAGATATTGAACCAACATGAACGCCAGTACCATGTTGCTGAATGTTGTTGCTTGGTATCCCCCCCGCACCAGATTCAGCATCGTTCATGTGTAAATAAAAATTATCCGAGTAGTTTGCCCTAGAAGACTTGTACCCGAGCGAATTAACATTAGAAATGTTATTACCAAGAACCTGCAATCCCTGAGTAAGACTTTTAAGAGCGGTTACACCGTTATGTAATGAAGCAATCATTTACGATTATGGATTGCTCACGCGTGTGATGTTCGCAGGGAGGTAATTTCTATCTCCGACAGTAACAAAGATTTTACCATCCTCATTTTTTTCAACAGAATCAACCAAACCGGTAACATCTTGTCCTTCCTCAGAAATATTGACCATTTTGCCAAGATAAGCTTGTGCAACCATATCTTTCTGAGAATCAGCAAATGTTTCAAAACCTTTAGTAAACTGCTGCATTTGTTCCAATGAAGCAATGTTTGCCATTTGAGAAATGAACTCGGTATCCTTCATTGGCTCAAGTGGATCCTGGTTACTAATTTGGCTTGTTAGCAACTGAAGAAAGTCTTCCATCTGCATGGCAGAATTAGAAGAGTTGGACGCATCAGATGCTGTTGATGCTCGGGGGTTTTGATTCGCTTGGGTTGCTGCAATTGCGTCTATCATAATGTTATTTTGTAAAAATTAAACTTAAGCTGCTTTGAGAAAATAGTTATCCATCTCTTGATAATCGGAAAATACATGAACATTAACCTCAATTTCTTGGTCTGAGTCTATTTTCTGCTTAATCCCCTTTTGGCAAAGATCGAGCATACTTCTAGTTTTCTCATCAGGAGCAATAAAACATAAAGAAACTCCTTTTTCAGATTTTTCTATTCGCACGCCCAATTTCTCTCCACTGGGTAAATCAATTGCAAAACGAACTACTTTCTTTGAGAATTTGTTGGTATATGATACTCGAGGCGAAACAGCCTTACTAATAAGATTTACTAGCTTAAGAACAATTGAAGAATCAGAAGTCGAAGAGTTCGATGCACCAACCTCCAAAACAGAGGATTCTTTATCATTGAGATTCATTGACTTTAAGGATTGAGCATTTTTTGCGCCATGATCCTTGTTCTTTTTTCTACTATCTTGGTTTTGATTATCCCGATTCGTTGACCTATGGGTTGGTTCATTGAATATTGGGTTTTTAATAGGTTCCTTGGGAACTAAAATAACAGTAGGACGTGTATTAAGAGCAGATGCTTTGACACTCTTAGCAGTTATCGATGGTTGAAAAAGGTTAGGTTTAACTAAGTCTTGCTTTGTCGGGTTTGTGTTTTGTTTGGTGGCAAAATTATTGGGTGAAGATACTCGAGGTGAAATCTTGCTAGACTCAGACAAAATTGTTCTTTCAAAGCTAACATTGGAGCGGTTGGAAGAATGAAGATTGGAGCTTTGCTTCGAAGAATGTGAATTGGTTGTCTTGGGAGGAACAGAAGAATCATTCTTACTAGATTTGGAATTCAAAGTGCTAGTCTTTTTAATATCAGGAGAATCTTTAGGCATCCAAAATGATCCGTTCCTGCCAATTGTCTGATGCTTGGGAGTGGAATGACCATTACCAAGACTTTGAATCTGCGGAGAATCTGACATCAATAAAACCTAGTTTGCAGGTATGCCAGTTGGGGCAAGATCTCCTAAGTCTAAGCTAGGAAGCAAACCACGATCTCTCATTGATAGTGCATCAGCCAATTCGATCAAAGAATCTTCATCGCTGTTGTACATAAAAGAAATAATCGGAGCTTTGTCTTCCGCTTTGAGAAGTTCAAATATGGTCAGGGCTTCTTCAAACCTCCGTTTTTGCCTCCAATTTTGGATCTCTACAGTCGCAACTTCCGGACCCATTTCAACCCATCTCTTAGATGTGTCTTTATATTCTTTTAATTTTTCCTCACTTAAATCCTGCCCTTGCCTTGCTTCAAAATCAGCTAAACGAGCAGACAGATCATCCTGAATTTGATTCATCTCTTTTTTCTGTTTTTCCAGTGCTTCTAAGTCCATTGCGATCGCAGATTCGCGCGAGTCGAGCTCAGTTTCTCTTTCTAGTAATTTTTCCTTCAATGCAGCCAACTCTTTGGATAATTGGTTCATCGAATGAGTTTCTGCAGGAGAATAGCTAGTATCATCAGCATCAAATTCAACACTAGTAAATTCTGCCTTTATCTCAGGTTTGGGCTTAAACAAATCATCGTAGCTAAGTACTACCATAAAACCAGCGGCCCCGACTGATAGCAATACAGCTAATATAACAATAATAATGGGTGATATTTTCATAATTAATAACTAGTTTTGTTGAAAACAAACCGAGCACCAATGATGTCCTCAAGTTCTGTTTCTTCTTTTTTTTCTTCTGTTTTCAAATGTTCGCTTCTTTTCTTCTGTTTAAGCTTCAGTAAACTCTTGCAATTGGAGTCTGCCTCCAAGTAAATTTTACGGTTAGCAGATTCTATATTTTTTGATTCAGCAAGCTTCGAATTGAAATCAATAATCTCCCCTTTCGTTCGATTAATAGATTGGTTGAAATTCTCTTGTTCATGACCAGAAAATCCAGAAGTTCTTTTAACAATAATATCCTTATTAAGGATTTCTAGACTCTTTACGGCATTTTTTAAATCAATCTCAGCATTCTCACGTTTTGAAATCGCTAGCGCATAATTTTTCATTGCCTTCTCTTTAGACATTTCACGAAGGTGCAAAAGAGTCTCCAGACGAAAAGTAAATGCTTTCATGAACCAAAAATTTCTGAAAGTTGTTGAAAAGAGGACTCCCGAGTCGAAACTTGGTCATATCTTTGTTTAAGAAATGAATCGATTCTGTCGAATTTCTCAATCGCACGATCTATTTTAGGGTTACTCTTTTTAACATAGGCACCGACATTGATAAGGTCTTCATTTTGCTTGTAAACAGAAAGTAAATCTCGAGCCTCAGAAATAATCTGAATCTCCGACTCATTGCATACCGCACGATCTAAACGACTTACACTTTGCAACACATCCACAGCAGGAAAATGATTAGCATTGGCAAGTCTACGACTGAGAACAATATGTCCATCGAGAAAACCCCTGACTGCATCTGCAACGGGTTCATTCATATCATCTCCCTCGACTAGAACAGTGTAAATAGCAGTAATTGCTCCCGAATCACTCGTACCGGTTCTTTCCAGTAATTTTGGCAATAAAGAAAAAACGGAAGGAACATATCCACGGGAAGCTGGGGGTTCTCCTGCGGCAAGGCCAATTTCGCGCTGTGCCATTGCAAAACGAGTTAAGGAATCCATTAAGAGAAGAACCTTTGAACCTTCGTTTCGAAATCCCTCGGCAATTGCAGTCGCTAAGATAGAAGCCCGTATTCTCATCGGGGCAGGTTGATCGGAGGTAGAAACTACAATTACAGTTTTTTTCATTCCTTCTGGACCGAGATCTTTTTCCACGAATTCCCTTAACTCACGACCACGTTCCCCGACCAAAGAGATTACATTTATATCAGAATCAGAACCTCGTGCAATCATTCCAAGCAGAATTGATTTCCCTACGCCACTACCAGAAAAAATCCCGACTCTTTGACCAACACCAAGTGGAATAAAAGTATCAATTGATTTGATTCCCGTAGTAAAGGGTTCTGAGATCATTGAACGACTCAACGGGTTGGGAGGTTCAGCATAAAAGCCCTCTCGCCGAGGTGTAAGAAGTGGGCCTTTTCCGTCTATCGGTCTTCCCATCCCATCAATAATCCTACCGAGTAACGCGGGTCCACAAGGGACAAAATTATTATTACGTTGGGACGTCACCTTACATCCAGGATGAATTAAATGGACACTATCCAAAGCCATTAGAAGGACAAAATTATCTCTAAACCCGACCACCTGTGCTTCAATTTTATCCTTATGTCTATCCGAAACAATTGAGCAGACTTGACCGATACTTACCTCAGGACCTTCAGATTCAATAATGAGACCCGTTACACGACGTACAGTTCCCACTTTATCGTAAGTTCTAACCCCCTTAATTCCGTCCTCCATAAAGGCGAACCTCTCATCAAGTGACTCAATCATTTCGCTTAAGCTCCTCTTCCACTTTTCTTAGTTTTGTCGAAACCCGGCCATCCAGAAGACCAAACCGACTCTTGATCTGACAATCTCCAGACTGTAAAGAAGGGTCTTCAAAAAATTTAACATTGGGGTAACCTTCGAGAAGAGCATCATCCCCATCTAATCCATCAAAAATACCAGCAATAGCAGATGCAAAGCCTTCTTCATCTTCAGCTTTTTCCTCTTCAACTGCTGGCTTTTCAGAATCAGCCATCGATTTCAATAAGGATAAATCCTGCGGACAAAGAAACACTTCGAGTTTCTCGTCTTCACCTGAAAATTCTGAAACCATGCTTCGGACGATTTCTTCTATCGCATTACGATCCAAGGAGATTTGACCAAGAACACGTTCCGCAAGCCCGATGACCAAATCTGGAAGTCGGTGGTCAAGTTTTGCAATAACCTCGTTTGTTTTAGTATCAATACTCGCTAATAACTTAGACTGAGAATCCGCGTAGTTAGTTCGTAATTTTGAAATTTCAGCCTGATAGAAAGCGGTGGCCTCTGCTTTTCCACGATTATACTCATTTAACGAATTTTCTTTCGATTGAGCCGCTGTAACTGACGGATCGCCAATATGATCTACCTTGAATCCACTGAGTGGTTTCGGGAAATTGATGGATCTATTGTACGACAACGTCGCTTCCTCCGGTATCGAGAATAATTTCCTCGTCCTCCTCGAGTTCGCGTACAATTTGTATCACTCGGTCTTGGGCAGATTCCACTTCAGATAAGCGTTTAGGTCCAAGAAAAGTAAGTTGTTCTTCAAGCGCCTCAACTGCTCTCTTGGACATAGTCGAATAAATTATTTTCTTGAGTTCAGGAGAAGCGTTTTTAAGTGCAATAACTAAATCATCTTGATCCACCTCTTTCGTGACTTTACTCACATCACCAGGACTGAGACGTACCAAGTCTTCGAAACGGAACATCCGTTGGCGAATGGAACCGCCTAATTTAGGGTTTCTTTTCTCAATACTTTTGAGTAATTCCTTGCCTTCTTCCTTGTCGAACCAATTCAGTAAATCAGCGGCAGATTTTACTCCACCCGTTTTTACGCGAGGCGATTGTCCTTTCTTGCCCATTCTTGCTCCCAATGTGTTAGCAACAACCTCAATCTGATCTATTGGAGTTGTCTCCATGGAACCGACTCTTTCCACTACTTGCTCCTGGACATTAGGTGCCATCATTTGAAGAACTTCAGAACCTTTATCTGCATCCACATTAGCGAGAACAAAAGCAATCGTTTGGGGTTGCTCGAAGCGAAGAACATTGTAAATCTGACCGGAGTCCATTTCTTTAATGTCATCCATGAAATCAAGTGATTCTCGAACGGGTGCGATTCGATTCATCATATTATTCGCTTTGTAGTCACCGTGGGCAAGTTCCAAGGTCTTTTGGGCAAATGTCAATCCACCAAGGTTTGAATTCACACTTGATTCAATAATTTCAGAAAATTCATCCAGTACGCAATCCTTGAGTTCTTGATCCACAATTGGAAAGTTTCCGATTTCTTTGCAGATTCCTTCAGAATCCTTGGAATCAAAACGTTTTAAGAGTGTTGCGGATGCTTCAGGCCCAAGGGCGATCATAAGAAGACCCAATTTTTGATGCCTAGACATACGGGAGTAGCGGTCATAAACGGAATCTTCTTCGGTTACTTCATCCATCGTTCAAAAAATTTGCAGTTAGGAGGAGGAACCCGTTTCTAAATACCTCCTGAGGGCTGTTCCAACATTGTCAGGTTTTTCCTGAATTAAGTCGTTAAGAAGTTCTGGAGTCAATCCACTGCCAAGGCTTCTTGTACCAGCTAGAAGTTGTTGATCATCCTCATCCAAAACTTGTACCTCAGCCTCATTGGGCTTGAATCTTTTGAGCATCGTAATGAAGACAATAAACAATGCAATTGCTAGGATTACACCTACTAGAGTCTTTACATGAGGGCCATATTTATCAACGAAGTTTTGAAACTGATCTAATGTCTCCCCCCCAATACCGCCAATCGCTGGGTCTTGAAAAACTACTTCTTTCACAGAAACATGAGTAAGAAGTTCGCTTTCCTCAAGGTTGAATCTAGCTCCCACTGCATTAATTACAGCTTCTCGGATAACATCAATATCCTCTGCAGTTCTTGGTGACTCACCCTTCGCGATAAGAACCGCTACGCTTCGGCTAATAATAGAGCCCGGTTCCTGCACTGTTTCTTTCAGGTTCCTGCTGATCTCAAAATCTGTAGTTTTGGACTCTCTGGACTCATCACTTTTTGCCATTATGGGGTCTTGTTGTGTCGCATCCTGACTAACATTAGGAACATTAGCACCCATTCCTGTTGCGTTATTTTGTGGCTGTGTCTCGACAGTGGTAGCCATATCCTTATCGGTGGTCGAAGTTCGTGGAACTTGGCCGTCAGGATCAAACTTTTCATCCAATTCTGTCATTGATTTGGTATCTAAATTCACTGAAACTCGTGCAATCACATTTTGCCTTCCGACTGTTTTAGCAAGCATAGTTTCAATCTTTGTTTCCAATCGGCGTTCCTGTGCTTCATAGGCTTTCATCATCTGACCCGCGATACCTGCTGCACCGCTAGATTCTCCCTGTTCAGAAAGAAGATTCCCTTGATTATCCATCACCGCTACATTCGATTTATTAATTCCCTTGTTGGCATTGGATACAAGAAACTGAATTGCATTTACATTGGCCTTGTCAAGCGTACTTCCACCGGTATCTACATAAACTGACGCACTTGGTCTATCATTAGGATCTTCGCTGAGCAAAAGATTATTTTCTGGTTTAACAATAAATACTTTTGCCGACTTAATCGAATCCATCATTGCAATAGTTCTCTGTAATTCGCCTTGAATGGCGCGTGTGTGATTTGTCCGCTGCACGAAATCACTAATCCCAAAATTTCCTTCATCAAAAATTTCAAAACCCACATCACCGCTTCTTGGAAGACCTTTCATTGCAAGTTCCATTCTCATCGCTGCACGTTTGTCTTCAGGTACTAATATTGTGTCACCATTCTCACTGTACTCGAATTCGACTTGATTTGATCTTAACACATCAACCACATCACTTAGGTCATCGGCATCAGCTCCGCTTACCAAAACTCTCATTGAAGTGCCTCCACCTGACCAAGAGAGAATACCAACACTCAAAAGCAAAATTCCACCTACGGCTACGACGAGGGTTAATTTTCTGCTTGAATTCAAGCCGTTCCAAAGTTCGGCAAGCTTACTAAATCGTTCTTTCATATAAATTAACTAAAGTGAGTGAACACTAAACTTGCATCCTCATTAATTCTTTGTAGGACTCAACCAGTTTATTTCGTACTTCGATCATCAAATTAAATGCCACACCTGCTTCCTGTGATTTAACAACTGCTTCATGGATGTTATCAGATTTCCCGAGAATAAGATCCTGAGTTTCACGGGCTGAAATTTTCTTCTTTTGATCAACCCCTTTAACAAAGTTTTCAAACATTTGAGAGAAACCGGGCGCAGTAACTCGATCGGTTGGGGAAGTTTTATCAATTGGAACAAAATCAACACCGTTAGTTTGCTGCGCTTCTTTCGCACCAAAGCCTTGACCCAATTCACTCGTTTTAGCAAAACGGTCGAGTTGCTTGTTGGCCTGTAGATTAGAATTTTGTGTGAGCAGGTCGCTCAGACTAGGAAGTGATGATATTTCGTTCACAATATAAATTATCGACCGATCGCGAGAGCTTGCTGGGCTAATCGACGGGAAGTTTTGACAACAGTTAAATTAGCCTCGTACGCACGTGAAGCACTTATTAAATCAATCATTTCGCGGGACACATCCACGTTGGGCATTTCGACCATACCATCTTCATTTGCATGAGGATGGCCAGGGTTGAAGATCATTCGACCTGGTGTTTGGTCATCAAACACATCAGTGACTCGAACTCCTTGATAAAGATTTTCATCCACAAAACCAGGGACTCTTCGCTCGGGAGTTTTGATAAATTCTTCAAAGGAAACCTCTTTTCTTTTATATACATTTCCCGAAGCATCCTGTGTAGTGTTCGAGTTTGCTATATTTTGGGCGATAATTTCAAGCCTGATCTTCTCCGCAGATAATGCACTGCCAGTTGATTCGATCCCCGGTATTAGATTCATACTCATAATAAAATATTTTAGACGCGCCCTCTAATTGCTTTGTTTAATTCCTTAATGGAACCACCTACTGCACCAGTCAGATATTCATAATTTAAGGCGTTACGGTTCATCGCGAGCATTTCTTCGTCAATTTGTACCGTATTGCCATCCATCCGTACGGGTTTAGCCTGACGGTCTTCTACACTTCGAGGAAGGAGTCCTTTCACCCGACGAAAATCGCTCCTATCCACTGCTCTTCTCAATTCAACCGAAAAAGTCTTAGGCAAGTCTCTTCTTTTAAAACCAGGCGTTTCTACATTCGCAATATTGTTAGAAAGTGCCTCGTGACGCAAATGAGTTGCATCAAGGAGTTTTTTGGAGATTAGGTAATTCTCCTGACTATATAAGTTATCGAGTACGACTGCCATGTGGCACACACAATGCAATACTTGTGCCAAATAGTATTTCCGCCTTAAACTAAGAGTCTAAAGGAATAAATCCTTAGAATTATCGAAATGAAGTGTAGCAAATTGATTTTAAACCTAGCATTTTTTTCCGAGATAGGAATAAATCTCTTGTTTTGCTCTCAGCCGTCGTTCTCTCTTTTCTTCAGCGGTAATTTAATGTTTACTTGAATTTCTAGTGAAATCACCAAATTTTGAAAATTGTCAAGTAGGCTTAACTCCAGAGGGAAAGATTGAAAAAGTTTCCGACGCATTTGCATCTTGGGCAGGAAAGGGAGCCAAAGACTTAATCGGAGAAAACTTCCGACCCTTTTTTCTTTCTCTAGAAAAAAGTTGGTCACTCCTGCTCCCGAAAGAATTTCATCGGAAAGACTTCGAGTGTTTTTTCCCCTTGTCTCCAGAAAGTCACCGTTCGTCAGTTGGTATTCACTTTCAAAATGTAAGTTATTCCCACAACTCTGTAATTTCTCTGTCCCCTGCCCTTGCGCCACATGATTCTTTAAAAAAGGCATTTATGGGCGATTTAATGAATGACCCCCGGGCACTGGCAAACACCTTGATAAGGCTTCAAAAGGCTGAAAGTAGACTATCCGACTATATTAGCAACTTCCCTGGGATTTTCTTTACGCAAAGGCCGGACATGACCTTTAGTTATTTGTCACGGGGAATCCAAAAAATATTTCCAGCCGAACACACTGAACTGGCTCGTAATGGCGGCTTGTTTTTAAGCAAAATATTCGAAAAGGACAGAGAACACTTTTTGAAAGAATTAAATACCAACGGAAAAAACCCGGAAACCTTTAGTTTTACCTACCGAGTAACTATTCCACCGACGGGCCAGATTATTTATTTATTAGATGTTCGTACCCCCATAATTACTGCGACCAACAAACTTCTTGGATATGATGGAGTTTTTGTTGATATAACAAGGCAAGCGATCGCCGAGCACAGATTATCTCACTCTGTTTGGCGGGAAGGCTTGGCCACACTCACAAATGGCCTAGTGCACGACTTTAGTAATCTGATGGCAGGAATTTATTCAATTAGCGAACTTTATCATGGCATGATGGCCAAGGACGACCCAATGGCCAAAGGACTGGGGCAGATTAAGAAAAGTGCAATGCAGGCCCAAAAATTAGTGCGTAGAATTATTGATTTACACCGAGAGAAAGCTGCTTCACGAACCGTTCACGATCTGAGATTATTACTAAAAGATCAAATGGACTTAGTAGATATTATAATACCAAGAAGTGCTAAGATAACCACCGATTTTGGCACTCAGACCATGCCGGCATTTATTGAAGAGACTGGCTTTAGGCAGATGATACTTAATTTAGTAATCAATGCAAGGGATGCAATCGACCGAACAGGGAAAATTAAAATATCGTTAAGGAAAGTCAAAAAAGGACAATTAATCATGAAGGGAGCCGTTGGAAATAAAACAACCGCCCCTGCAGAAGGTGCCGAACTGGCGTTAAGTGATAATGGGAAAGGTATTCCTTCAGAACTTGAGAAAAACCTGTTTGATCCATTCATTACTTCAAAGTCTTCAGGAGGCGGTTCAGGATTTGGGTTATATAATGCCAAAATTTTCATCGAAGATCACAATGGATTAATTGGATTTTCAACGATGAAGGGAAAAGGGACTACATTTTTCTTATTTCTTCCATTAGAAACAGATGAAGAAGACAAGCCTTCTCAAAATGTGAAACGTGCAAAACGAGCTACCCGGGCTTTTATTAAAACGACCAATCAATAAAATTTTGAATTACACATTATTTCACTTGGTTAAAATTCCCTTCTCATAACGCAGTGTGGATCTTATTTTTCCATTTTTCCCATAAAAGATCATTTCTCCATGAAGCCGTCCGTCCAAGTAATTTGCTTCCACCCAAGAACCGTCTTTTGATTTTTTAATACTCTTTCCGTTCAAGCGACCACCGTCAAATGTTTGAATTGTATTTAATTTAGATCCGTTTCTTTCTAACTTACCTGCAAACGGAACTGCACTTTCCCGGTGCAAAAGAATGGTGAGATTATCATCAGGTTCGACTATAAATTCTTTTTGAAAATCTTCTTCCTTTCCGATCCATTCAGTTGGAATTTCTCGGGGAGTTTCTTCTTTAATATCCTCTCCGCAAGAGAGCAGCAAAGAGATCCAGACAGGTGGGAGAAATCGAGTACAGAAATCTCTCAATTTTTTAGGTAGTCTGAAAATTCATAAAGTTCTGGGTCACGAATGATTTTTGCCTTCATCAACTTCTTCAATCTCGACTTGATCGTTTCTTGTGAGGCGCCCTCTTCTCCTGCGGGCAGTGCAGGCGATTGTTCATCATCTCCCAAAAAATCTCCCATTCGATCTTCCAACTCATCCGGATCGGCTCCCTCTTCGAGCTTGCGTACTACTTCTTCCATTGGTTCATCCATTGTTTCCCCGGTCATCTCACACATTTTGCGCATCAACTGGCCCATTTGTTTGGGGTCTGGGTTATCTTCGTCCATTCCTCCCATGGCACCCTCCAACTCCTTCATTACTTTTTCTGCTTGATTGGGGTCCATTCCTGCAAATGGATCATTGGGATCATCCCCCGAACCTTGCTCGGGCATATCCTGAGGTTCTTCCTTTTTCCCGGTAATCGAAAACCCCGACATCACTTTTTCCATCTTATACTTTTTTCCATCGGGGCATTCAGGCGTTTTATCCGAGTATGAAGTGGAGTGGGCAAAGAATGAATAAATCTTTCCCGTCTCTCGACTCATGAATTCATAGATTGGCATAATATAAAAGTTCTACTAGTTAAATACTAACTTAAAACAAATCAATGACGTAAAGTTTTTACGCTAGCAATCTTTTCGAATCTGCAATGAAGACAATTTTCCACTTTTGGAGCAACCCACCACCCAGTAAGCTTTGGATTGCCCTGCCATTGGGCTATACTTTTTTTCTACAAGTGCTCACCGGTTTCCCCAAGCCAGACAGTCTAAAGGAGCTGGATGCAAATGAACTTTTTGTCCGCTTTTCCGAGGAACTCTTTGCTTACCCTTTTTGGCTGCAGGACCTAAGTCACTTGCCCCTCTTTTATGGACTTGCCTGGTTATGGTCCTGGTACCTCGGACCAATTCGTTCCTTTTTTTCAGCTCTTAAGTGCAAGGCATTTTATATCGCCACGCTATATGGAATTATTAATGAAATGGCACAGGCTTTTATTCCCGATCGTTTCCCCTCCCCTGGCGATTTGATCATGAATTTGGCAGGAGTATTTCTTGGCTTAATCACACATTCCATCCTATGCCGAAAATTCGGTACACTCTCACCGTAATACAGTCTAATTTTTTCTCATCGCTCCTTCTCTTTCGAGCAGGGTCGGATGAGAATAATGAAATCCTGCCATTAATGGATGAGGCAATGGATGGGATAAATTTTCGACATACAGTTTTCTCAGGGCAGAAATTAACGGCTCCTCCCCCCCTACTGCAATTTTTGCAAAATGATCGGCTTCAAACTCGTGTTTTCTAGAAAATAAATTACTGACTGGAGTGAGCCAGTAGGTAAAAAAGCCTAGTGTCAGGGATAAGCCAATAATCAAGGGACTCAAAGAGGAAACTAAACTAACATCTAAGCCCAGTCCCTTATAAAACCAGGCACTTTCGAGCAAGTACCCCATTAACCCGAAGCCCGCTAATCCCATCGCAAAAGACATCACCAAGCGCTTGGGAATATGTCCCATTTTATAATGTCCCACCTCATGGGCAAGTACCGCCTCAATCTCTTCAATAGACATCTGTTTGATCAGTGTATCATACAATACAATTCGGCGAAATCGTCCAAAACCGGTAAAATAAGCATTCGAATGCCCCGACCGCTTACTTCCATCGATCACTTCAATTGTATTTGCCTTAAATCCGGTCTTATCGGATAGGGCCATTAGTCGATCCTTCAATTCACCATCTTCCAACGGGGTCAACTTATTAAATAAGGGAAGAATTAACTTGGGGTACAGTACCATCATTAAAAGCTGTATACCAAAAAACACCACAAATGCAGCGGCCCACCAATATTCAGGCGATGCCGCTGAGATTGTCCGGTACAACCAGATCAATAATGCCAACAGAAGGTAGGAAAGAGCAAAGCCCAAAATTATTCCCTTTACCTTATCCGTAACCCATAGTTTTTTTGTCGATTTGTTAAAGCCAAATTTTTCTTCCAATGTGAATTGATTATACCAGTCAAAAAACAGCCCCGGTATTTGTAGAACATTTAGCAATGCAGTTGCCACAAAAGCCCCCCACCAAACTGAATCGAGGAGAGTCACCGGCCAAATTTCAAATACTGAGGGCAAGACATACAAAAACACCGGAAAGAAGACCACGAAACCAAAAATCTCTTCTACCCTTGAAAACCGGCTCTTACTGATTGAATAATTACTCGCTTTTTTCCAGGTCTCGTCATCCATCAATGACTTCGATTCCTCCGGTTGAGCTTCGATCAAATTAGCCACATGCTTCTCGTTCAGAACCTTGAGAAAATACTCAAATAAAAATTGGCATATTGCCAACACCACTATAATCGTTTGCAAATCAGTCATTATTTCTAATCTATCCATTCAATTTAAAGTTGTCGACTATAGAGCCCCCAAAAACTCTTTCTCAGTTCGTCGTGATAATAGTAAGCGTGATTGCAATTACATTATTGGAAAATAAAAAGAAAGTAATCAGCCTTTGGAAAAAACTACTTTAGTATTTTTCCAACCATGCCGATATTCAATTAATTCTATTTGAATTGCGATTAAGTAAAAATGCTATAGAAAAATTCATATATAATGGGAACTCCTGAAAAACAGTCCGTAGCTCAAGACGAGCTTTCTTTCGAACAGGCCTTGGCAAACCTTGAAGAAATCATTCAACGTATGGAGTCCGGTGAGGCTCCACTCGACTCTTTAATTACGCACTACCAAACTGGCGTGAAAATGTTAAAACTTTGCCGAGAAAAAATAGAGGCTGCAGAAATGAACATCAAAGAAGTTCAGGAAAAGGACAAAGAATTAATCAAAAAAGATTTTGAGGACATGGTGTGATGGAAAATAATTCTGAGATTTTAAAAGAAATATCAAGTCCAGCTGATTTAAAAAAGCTCGATTACGAACAGATCGAAATTCTTTGCCAAGAAATTCGAAACAGAATTATTGATGCTACTTCTCAAAACGGAGGGCATGTTGGTCCCAACCTTGGCGTGGTCGAATTAACCGTTGCCTTGCATCTTGCCTTTGATACTCCACAGGATTCTTTCTTTTGGGATGTTTCCCACCAAGGATATGTTCACAAGCTACTTACCGGTCGAAATGACGAGCGGTTTGAAAAAATTCGTCAATCAAACGGATTAAGTGGATTTCTTTCCCGGGAAGAAAGCAAGCACGATGCATTTGGAGCCGGTCATGCAGGCACTGCCCTTTCTGCCGCTCTTGGACGTTGCATTGCACGTGACCTTAATCAAAAGGACGAACATGTTGTTGCGGTAGCCGGTGATGCCGCATTTACCTGTGGAATTACTTTGGAGGCTTTGAACAACATTGCCAGTTCGACTAAACGCTTCATATTAATTTTGAATGATAATGAGTGGTCAATCGCCAAAAATGTGGGTGCGTTTTCCAAGTATTTCAACGAATTAATAACCAATCCCGCTTACACTCGATTACACAAAGACGCGGAAAGTTTCCTCACTCAAGTTCCCGGTGGTCCTTCACTGATGAAATTTCTATCGAAGGCGAAGCGAGACACAAAAGAATTAATTGCACCCTCAAGTATTTTTGAGAAACTGGGCATCCGTTACCTCGGTCCAATTGACGGACACGATGTACAGTCGTTAGTTCGCTTTTTTGAATTTGCCAAAACTTCCGACGAACCCATTGTTCTTCACCTTCTTACCCAAAAGGGAAAAGGGTTTCCCGTGGCGTTGGAAGAACCGGAAAAATGGCATGGATCCGGACCTTTTGACAAGCAAACAGGACAAAGTAAACCCTCCTCTCCCACTTCTCCGCCCAAATACCAAGATGTATTTGGAGAATGCCTATCCAAATTGGCCGCAGAGAATGAAAATATTGTCGGTATTACTGCAGCAATGCCAAGCGGTACTGGATTGGACGCCCTGCACAAGGCAATTCCGGAACGCTTCTTTGATGTGGGGATTGCTGAAGAGCATGCCGTCCTCTTAGCAGCTGGTATGGCAACTGGAGGTAAACTTCCGGTATGTGCAATATACTCCACTTTTTTACAAAGGGCTTATGACCCAATCATTCATGATGTCTGCTTACAAAACCTTCCAGTTACTTTCTGCTTAGACCGTGCCGGACTGTCTCCTAATGATGGCCCCACCCATCATGGGTTATTTGATATATCCTACCTGCGCTGCATACCAAATGGAATTATTATGCAACCCAAGGACGAGGACGAATTACAGGACATGATGGCGACCGGTATAACCTCTGGATCTCCCTCCTTTGTCCGATATCCTCGCGGAGAAGGAGTGGGCGTTAAGCGAAAGGATAAACCCGTCCCCCTTGAAATCGGAAAAGCTGAAATTCTAAGGGAAGGTACTACCTGCTCGATTTGGGCGATTGGGGATTTTGTTCAAACCGCACTGCATATTGCCGATCACTTGTTAGAGAAATACGGAATTAAAATCTCAGTGGTAAATGCACGGTTTATCAAACCCCTAGACGAAGAAAACTTACTCAAACATGCTGAATCTCACCAATATATCGTTACGCTTGAAGATAATGTTCTCATGGGTGGATTCGGGTCTAGTATTCTTGAGGTGTTTGAAAAGAATAATACCACAACTGCGGTTAAACGATTTGGTTGGCCTGATCAATTCATTGAACACGGAAACTCGGTTCATGAATTAAGAAGTAAAGTAGGACTGGATCAAGAAAGTCTAACGAAATCGATCGAGGCATTTCTCTTAATCGAAGATCAGTTGTCTGCTCCAATATTTGCTTAAAAATACAAATTGCTTAGCGAGGCATGTAATCGCTTTCATTCATAGGAAAGCCATTTCTTCAAACTGTAGTGGTAAACAGCAGATGGTACGTTATCTTGCTTTCTTCTAAAAAACAACCAGTCCGAAAGCAAAGAGTTGTATAAATAGCCCTCCCCCTTAGTGGCGTCCCAATTTTCTGTATTGGTCCAGGACCATCCCCATCTTTCAGTCCAAAACCAGATATTATCGGATTGGGTACCAGCCACTAAATAGATCCATAAAAAATCTTCGTGATAAGTCCATGAATTATCAAATGTATTAAAATAGCCTAACCAATTTGTTTTCCAGTCCCCCAAATTAGTCAAGGTTGCTTCTTGAGACATTTTAGTCTGAACAGTTAAGGAATATTCAAGAGTTTCTTGATAACTAAAATTCTGATCGATGAACTTGTCGGCAGATACCTGAATCGGAAAAGTTCCAGTGTCTCTTTCTAATGGTGTTCCTTCGATCACAAATCGATTATTCGATATGCGGTTTAATTGTAACCATTTTGGGAAACCCTCGGGTATTATTAAAATATTATCAAACGATGAACCGGTAAGTATGAATTCGGACCGGTATGGTTCAAATTGAACTCCATTCAAAACTGGGTTTCCAAGAATAGAGAAAGCACTTCCTTTCGCTAAAACTTTGACCTGCCATTCAGCGGTCAGTCCCGGAAGGCTGGTCGAATTAATATCAAATCTCACCGTTGTTACATCGGGACTATCTGTAGTTGGACTTTTTCCCCAAACTAAACCACTGCCATCTGTAAAAAGGTCTATATTTAACCAATCCGGCTTTTGCACATTATTGAGGGTCACCTCGGTCCCACTCGGCCAAGGTCCAGAGTTGAATGCGTAACGATACATACTGGATGTAGGAATGCTTTTTTTAGGTGTAGGAGAAAGAATGGGAATAAACTGGCTGGGTCCCCATAGTGCGATATACGAATTAAGAGATCCGTTCTCCACGGTGGATAAAAATCCACTTGAGTCCATTATTCCAGTAGTTATTCCTGTAGTCAGTATATGTCCAGAAAATGAACTGGTAATAGATTTCATCAAGTCATCTCCTGCCCCTCCGATCTGCACGGCATCAATTACACTAGTACCCTCTTGGTTGAGCTTTGCTAAGAAAGAATCTTTCTTACCGGATGTTGAGAATGTTTTTTCACCCAATTTTATTTCATTGGAGAAGGAACCAACAAAATAAGAGTGAATCGAATTTTTCTGAATTGAGTCAATTGAATCATTTCCAGTACCCCCGTAGGCATTGAAGGAAATACAATTTCCTTTATCAGTAAGAACAGCAATAAAACCATCCTGCTTCCCGTTACTTATCACTTCTCGATTTCCCCAACTCATCGAGTTTCGAAAATTACCAGCAATCACTACCCGGTTTTCTTTTTGAATGTAGAGGCCATTGACCTCATCTGCTCCTTCTCCGCCACCAGAGTAAATATTTTGCCAAATTCCCTTATTATTGAGTTCCCCGACAAAGCAATCGGACAGTCCAAGTGATTGACGGGTAATATCTCCAAAAGAAGAAGTTCCTTGATAAGAACCAGCAAGGAAAATTTTGCCCATTGATGAAATAGCAAGAGCATCAACCCTGTCGTCTTCAATTCCTCCAAAGCTTTGTAACCAGGTAGCAGAAGAGATATCAATCGAGGGGACTTCTAAAACAAAGCCGTCTTTTCCTCCATTTGAATTAACAGAGTAAGCACCATGGGAGAAAGTTCCGTCAAATTGTCCTGTCAAAAAAAGACTATTTTGAAAAAAGCAAGCTTCCTGAAAGTACTCATTGGAGGAGCTTCCAATTGAGCTCAGGTTTTTCAAAGATCCATCTTCTGACCATTGAGCCACATATAAGTCATATCCACCCGAAGACTGAATACTAAAAGGACCAATTTGAAGATCTCCGCTAAAGTCTCCAATAATATAAATTTCGCCATCGAGTCCAAGAATCGTAGAGCCTACAGATAAATCACCTGAACTGATCAATTGTACCGAACGATCTATATTTCCACTCAAAGAAACCTTTGCGACAAAGCCATCTTTTTGGCCTTGGCTGCGAAGAATAGTTTGCCCTAATTTAACTGATTGAGAAAAGGTACCACCGATCAAGTATTTTCCATCTGATGAAGGAGTAGTAGAAGAAATATTGACTTCTTTACCAAAATTAAGCGCAGAAGAAAAAGAGGGTAATGTTTGATTAGAAATTATTGCTTCGGGATTACTTGTAACAGAATAATTAAAATCTAAATCAGAAATACCACCATCTCCATTGTATGCTCGAACCTTTACATTTCCAGTACTGGAAATCGTACTAGATGGAACACCACCAAGCATGCCTGTTCCATTTAAGTTATCTTGAAAATTCATCCACGGAGGAGATTCAATTAACTCCATTCGGACAAACGGTTGATTGAGAACTTTAATTTCCTGATGAAAAAAAGTATTTCCCTGAAGATTCAAATTAGAAAAGGAAGTAAAAGTCGGTTTCCCCAGAATAGATTCAACTTGGACCAAAAACTGATTTCCCACAGAATATGAAAATTCGTTTAAGCTAAATGGCGAAGTGAAAGAAGCCCCTAATAAGATAGTTCCAAATGGACCGACTTGAAACTCTTTGACAAGATCATTCCCTGCTGTGCTGATTGGTTCTTCCCAAATGATTGCTCCGGTAATTGGGTCTAATTTAATAAGCATCAAATCATTCAATCCTAACGCTTCATGAATGAGCGAACTGCCAGGAATCGACAAGTTCCCATCGTAATTTAAAACAACAATTGGATATCCAAATCGATCTGTCTGGACTTCCCGTACAGAAGTACTTCCAGTAGAAGAAAAGGATTTCATCCAATTTAATTCGAGATCAGAATTAAAGGATAAAGTAAACCCACTCGAAAGGGAACTGGAAGAAATTGCCATAGAATCAATGACTAGTTGAGTTTCAAATTGCCCAACAACCAATAGTGAATCATTTATACATTCAAGACCGAGCGACTGATTCAAGTTAACATTGGGGAAGGACTTCCCTCCGGTTACGACTCCGTCTTTGCTGAATTTAACTAAAGTAGAATAGGACGGAGAGTTTTCTTTCACTGAATTGCTTACTGTAACAAAAGATCCATCTGATAATGCTCCCATCCCGACCATTTCCTCCGTTCCCTCACCTCCATAAGTCTTGAGCCATATCAACTCTCCGGAATCTGATAATTTCATGACAAAATTATCGCTCTCACCCTGTGCATTCCAATTTTGGGAATTGAGTTTAAGTTGTTCTCGAAAGTTTCCCGCAATTTGAATGGATTGATCGATAGTTTCCATTTGTTCTAAATTAGACAAGGTAGAGGAACAGGAAATAGTCTTTAACCAAACATGTTTGAAATTATTATCTAGTCTCAGAATAAAAACATTATGATTTCCTTTCGAAGTCACTAAGTTCTTACCAAATTCTAAATTCCCACGAAAGACGCCACAGACTGAAAAACCTCCGTCTTTTAGCTCCAGAATTTGTTCAATCGAAATTTTCTGTGCTTTAAATCTTAGTGTGTGAATTGGATGGGAGAGCTCTACATAATTATCGTATTTGGATACTATTGCTTCCGACTCAGACGAAGAGCCAAGTAAAAAAGATCCGTTTTTTAAAACTGCAAAAGTATCAAGTCCTACTGGGAGGATTGAAGTAATATTCGATATACGAACGCTGTCATTTCGATCCACAACTTGAACAGTTCTTTTTAATTCTGAGAAATTCCCTGAAGAATCTTCCGAGCGGTAAGTAATTTGATAAAGACCCTTTTGACTTGTATCTACAGCACCTTCAACACTGTCATTTAAATCACTACCGTCTTGAGCAGTGGAAAGATAACCCGGGTCTGAAAATGTTTGCCCCACGCTTAATTGAATAAATTGATCTCCTTTAAGACTGAGTTGAGGAGGAGAAATATTTAAAACCTTCAAAGTATACTCTTTGAGCGCTTTCCGTTCATTATTTTCCAAAAAGGAAAGTTTTATTGCAAAGTCTCCAGTAACATTATCAGGAACCATACCCTCTAACTTAAATAAATCATATGTCACTTTTTTCACTTTTAGCCATGCTGGACCTTGAAGCATTAGTGCTTGAGTAACCGAGTTCCGGGTCAGATTAGATATCTTAAAATGATCGGAGAAAATAAGCCCTGCTGATGTGGAAGTTATCGTCGGTTCAGTAACATCAAATGAATCGAAGTTTTCAACGATAATGGCAGTAATTTCAATTGCATCAAAACTTACCCCATCGGATACCCTTATCCCAAAGCGATCCTTTTGCACAGAAGAATAAGGAAGGTATTTAATCTGAGGATTTGAGGTTCCATTCCCAGATACAGATGCCGTACCAAAGGAGGGTAAAGAATTGGGAGACAGACTCCAGAGAAGATTTTCTCCCTCGCGATCACTTGCATATAATCGAGCGATATCAGAAGGATGTGCTTGTCCACTACTATCGAAACGAATGGTCATGAAGGAACCAGCGTCAATTACAGGGCTTAAATTCTTTCCATCCACAACAAGTTGACAATTGAGCACTGAAAATAGACCTGTCTCATCGGTAACAACAAAAGCAAGTTGATATCGATCGCCACTACTTTGCGAAGGGGCAACACCAAACAAGCGAGCACTCCCATTGGTACTATTTTGGTCACCCAGCTTGAGCCATGAGTTCCCCCCTGATGGTAGTCCAAAAACCTTGATAGTCCTCGGACTATTATCAGGATCAACAGTTGAAATATCCAAGCTGAACTGAGCTCCTTCTTTTGCCACTAATACAGAGTCAAACGATGTGGTAAAAGTGGGGGCATCAGGAAGAGCTCTTACTTTTACCCGTACAGGAAGGATAGAACTTCGATTACCATCGCTCACTTTGAGCTTGATAATATCATCACCAAAAAAATTATGTCTGGGAAGATAAGAAAATAAATAAGGTCGTTGCCTGTCAAGTACACCGAAATCAGGTGAGTCCTGAACTACTACACTTGCCCCACTATTAGGATTTTCTGCCAAAGTCCAAGTCAGGGGCATTGCTGATGGCTTTGTCGGATCAGGGTCTACAGCTATGTAGTCAGAGGGGGCAACCCATCCGCCCCGGGAACTACTTAGATTAGAATCCTCATCAACATATACAATTAATTCAGAAATTGTTTTGTTCGCTTCGCTGACTGACTTAAAAACTGGCGGGTAATTATCGATTCTGATTTCCAGCGTGAAATTCTGAATCGTTGAAGTTTGATTGGAATCAAAAACCTCAAGAGAAATAGTATAATTTCCTTCCTCTTGGACGGAAGCCAATCCATAAAGAAGTCCGGTACCATTTCCCTCATCTTTAAAGTTTAACCATTCCGGTAGATTCCCACTGACATTTAGATCAATGGTGTGCCATTCATAATTCCAGTCTGCGTCATAGGTTTTTACCTGATAAATATAGACTGATTCATCGTTCCAACTATAAGATTCATTCCTGTCCGTCATTGGGGTGGAAATAAAAACCGGAGCGTCGTTTACAGGAGAAACTTCCACATTCACTAAAATCGTATCATATTTAGGAGGTGATCCCTCAATCCCACCCCCATCGGTTACCATAACTGTAAAGAAATCTGAGCCAGAAAAATTTCCGTCAGGATAATAATCAAAAGTAACCGGACTAGAACCAGTACCCGAAACGGAAACGGAACCAAAGTTGGGCTTAGTGGAAGACCATACTAAATCATTTGCAGAAGTTTCGTGATCAGCACCAACTAAATTGGGTGCACTCCAACTTGTATTATCATCCTCGATCATTGTAACCGATACCGACGCCGAACCAGAATTGATTAATGGTGCATAATTAAGAACCCGCACCTGAACTTTAAATTCAGCGGAATTATACAATCCAGTTGAATCGGTAATTAGTAAAGAAAAGGATGAATTACCTTCATCACTTTCCCCAGGAACTCCTGCCAATTGAACAACTCCGGTGGAACGATCAAAAGAGGAAACTCCGAGCCATGCAGGACCAGTCAATTGAATTTCGCTTCCAACTAGGCTATCTGCATCATATACCTTTGGAGAAATGGCAAAACTTTGGTTATCGATCGTAACCTGATCGGTGGGAAGAATCGAAAAAACGGGTGCATCGTCAACATTTTGGATATTTAAATTAATGGTAATAAAATCACTTCCAATTCCATCACTGACTTCAACCTGAAAAGAATCCAAACCTGAAAAGTTAGAATCAGGAATATAGTCTAAAACAGGGGGCGATGAACCCTGACCAGAAACTTGAGCACTTCCATTGGATGGGCTCGATTTGAGAGTCCAATTTAAGAATTGTCCGTCTATATCGGTTGCGGAAATGAGCGAACTTCCATTCCAAGCCAGATCCTCTGTATGCACAAAGGTGGTGGTTTCTCCCTGTGCGATGACTGGATTGGTGTTTTCATCCAAAACAACAAGCATAAAAGCCTGAACTGCAAATCGATTCGTTTGATCGCGAACTTCGAGCACGATTAAGTTATTACCAAGGTCGTATTGATTAGGTGTGCCCCTCAATCGTGCCGAACCATTCCCAAAATCACTTAAGCTTAACCACCCAGGTAAAGGAACAAGAGAGGAAATCGTTACATTTGTACCAAGGTCTGCATCAAAAGTTGTGATATTATAGTCAAATAGGAAATCCTGGATGGCCACCCCTGAGGTCAAACTCTTAAAAACCGGATCATCCTCTACTGGCAAAACATTTAAATTAATTCGAATTACGTCCGAAGCATTTGGATCCAAAGATTCAAAAACTTGAACTAAAAAGTAATCAGTTCCAGAAAAATTACCATCTGGTTGATAGCTCAGGGAAGTGGGTGTTGTTCCGGTTCCTGTAACCGATGCGGTTCCATTTTGGGCCTGCTGTGAAATTGCCCAAGTTAAAGTACCCAAGGTCTGGTCTAATCCTGTAACGGATAAATCAAGCCCACTCCACGTATTGAGAACTGAATCCTCATTCAGGGAGGTTGAGAAAGTCGCCCCCTGTGTTATCACTGGTGGATAGTTATCAGGGATAACTTGAAGGGTAAATGCTTGAGTATCCTCCAATCCAGCATGATCAAACACCTTAATGACTATTAGCCTCGGTCCCGCGTCCTCATAGTCCGACCAAGATGGCGTACCCGATAAAATCTGAGTGGTGGAATTGTATTCCAACCATCCACTGGGAGGAAGGTTCTCAACCGTCACATTGAGCACCTCCGTGCTTCCCACATCGCTAAGATCTGGGTCCAATAACACCAGTGGGTAATGAAACATATCACCTTCATTTACGACAGTGGAGGAAGGCACAGACGAAATTACTGGTGGGTCATTGACTGGAGAAACCACCAAGTTAAAAGTTAATACAGTAGATTTATTTCCCTCCCCTTCAATATCTCTTAAAATCATCGTAAAGGAATCAGTTCCATTGAAATGAGGTACAAGCGGAGTATAGGAAATACTCCTGTTCAAATCGGTTGCATTAATGTCCCAAGTCAGATTCCCATAGGTTGGATAAACGGTCACATTAAGATCAACCAAATGACCGTCTGAATCATTGTAGTCTAAAAATGGTAAAGAGGCATACCAAGTAGTCTCATTAAAATCCTCACTTAGAGTAATATCAGGTAAAACTGATAGATTAGAATCTCCGTTCACCCAAATTTGTGGCGGGTTATTGCGCTTGAGAATCCGAATATCGAATATTCCTTGGACACTAACATTCCCGTCATTAAGCGAAAGAGTAACATTATAATCCTGATATGCTTGTCCATTCGCACTTCCTCCATCCGGAACTCCAACAATATTAAACCCGGATACGTTTAAACCCACTAAAGCAGAGTTATAACTCAAAGATAGGTTGTCATCATCATCGGCGTCAAAAACGGAGATAGTTTGGTTATAATCATCTCCTTCCATGCCTGATGGAAGAGAGGTGGTAATAAATATTGGAGCATCCTGAACCGGTGTGACTGTTACATTAAAATCAACTACATCGAAGTAATTTTCATTTGAAAGAGTCGCTTGAAATTCATGAATTCCACTAAAATTGCCATCTGGAGTGTAAGAAAACATGCCAGTAGTAGAATTTAAATCAAAACTTGCATTACCATCTGGATGGAGGGATAGAGACCAAATCAAATTTGAATCAAATGGATGTGAACCGTTGAAGTCATATTGATAGATTCCACTATCTTCCGCGATAGTATGATTTCTCGATGCATTATGATCAATAATCGGCGCCAACTCGGGTAAAACCTTCATTTGCCATGCATCATTATGAAACGCCAAAGCACCACCACCGACATCCGCAAAAGTACTATCTCCAGGAATTCCAACTATCGCGGTTCCATTTTTCAATGCGATAGAAAGAAAACCCTGATCCGTGGAATTGGCCTCATCAAGACCCAGGCTCGAAATCAATGAAATATTCGAACCATTGTTTTCCACACGATATAAATATACATACCCCTCACCCTGACTGGGTGAGGAGACAGCAAGAATATCCGAGTTTACTTTCAAGTCAGAAGAAAAAAACTGATTGGATTGGTCTTGGGGTGGATAAATTATTGAAACCTGCTCCCAGTTCAGTCCATTAAGATGAAAAATATAAACCGCTCCCGCATTAGTTCTATTTCCATCTTTTTGCCTCGCTCCGACGAAGGCCAAATTATTTGCTAACGAGACTGAATATCCAAACTCATCGCCAGCCGATAAACCACTCGGAGATAGCTTTGCAGTTTGATTCCATCCCGATCCATTTTGCTCAAAAATGTAGGCTGCTCCCGAATCAGTACCATTAGCGTCCGCTTTCGGTGCACCTACAAGTAGACGAGAACCAGAAAGGTTTAATGAGTAACCAAATTCATCATTACTTTGATTATCATCTGCACGTAAAACAGTAACATTACCCCAATTCGTACCATTATTTTCGAAAATTGAGATTTTACCACCACCATTGTTGATGGATTGTCGTGAGCTGACTGCCAAATAATTACCAGAGGCAGAAATATCCCAACCAAAACTGTCCAAATTATCTGCAAAGGTATTCAGGCTTTCCGTAAATCCATAACTTCCATTCGATTCGCGAGTAAAAACATCGACTAAACCGGAATAAGTCGAACTATCAGGCGAACTCACAAAAAGAAATTGGTTTTCTACTTCCAATGCATGGCCAAACTGGCCATTTTGACCCAACACAGGAGGAACAATTTCTTCAAGGTAAGAGTAACTTCCATTTACTTCTTTATTGAAAACATGAATTGCACCGTCATGAGATATTGTCTCCCCCGGGGAACCAATAATAGTTTGGTTCCAATCATTAATTGCAACCGATTGACCAAATTTAAAAGAAGTTACATTAACTTGGGGATGAAAAAATTGTGAATCATGAGGAGAAATATTAATTTGGCCAACCGAAGCGTTATCTTCGGGATTGAAATAGTAAAGGATTCGGGAAGAATTTAACTCAGGGGAGTACAACAAATATTCGTCACTGCTGTAAGACCCGTTGTTCCAAACATCAAGGCCTGAATATTGAGTATTGTTATCTTCTCCTAGAGAAAAACGAAACTCCCCAGTGCTGTTATTGTTAAAAACATAATAATTATTTTCGTATAACGACAAAGTGGGAAAGGATGAATTCAAAAACCCATCCCCACTCACTAAGAAGACAGTACCATTCCAATCCACCGAATATGTCTGGTTCATACTACCATCTTGGTTGCTCGAATACCCTCTGTGCTGAGTCAAAAAAAGCAAAAACAAACAAACCAGCAACCTTTTGCAAAAAACGAGGATGCAATTACTCCAACGAGCAAAAATAGGTAAGCGCACAAGCATTAACAATAACCTCCTAAATATAAGGTCGTATTGCAAAGCTTTTAGGGAAAAATTTTGCCCGAGTGAACTCGGAAGGATCTAACTCATGACCTCTTCGGTACTCGTCTTACATAAGGAACTCTTTTGGATGTAGGCACACGTTGAACAAACGGAGTGTTTCTTACCGGTTTAGGACGTTTAACTAAAGGTGGGCGCTTGACACGCTTTGGATATCTAGCAGTGGGAGAACGAGGAGCGCCTGGTGATTTTCGAGCAATTCGAGCGGAGGGTACGAAGGGTGCACGCTTGAAGGCACCGAAGCTTGGAACAGTACGAACTTTACTGACTGAGGGTGCACGAGGGACAGAAGGTGCTTGTCGAAAGCCAAAAACAGAAACTGTGAACAGGAAAAATCCTGTTAAATAAAATAAAAAAAATCTTCTGTTAGGAAACACTGGTTAGAAATTTTTCAACCGGATACTCAGAGGAGAGATGATCTAGTAAAAAAGCAGTGGGCTGAAAGTCCTTTAAAATACTAATACTCTCCCCATTTTTGTTCATTCTTACTTCCGAAACATTAATTTCAGGAGTCTTTGGTGGTGCATATAAAATATCATCATGCGATGCATTCATCCGTGAATTGAAAAGGTCAGGGGTTAATGAACCTCCTAAATGATCGCTCCGTCCGGTGGCAACATGACAAGTACCGAGTATTTTCTCATCTTGAATATCTTTACCAGAGAAAGGTAGTAATTGAGTACCAAAGCCAAGTTCTCCGATTATACCGGTTGCAGGATCTTCCTTGAGTTGCTGGTTGCGGTCATCAACTTTCTGTTGATCTCCTCGAACGAGCGAGGTATTTATAATTGCTCCGTTATCAACCTCCATCTGGGCGAGCGTACCGTCCGAAAAACGAAATGGAAATGATCCCGAGGCAGATGTGGGAACAAAATAAACTTCACCGGCGGGAAGATTTGCAACATCGGGTATCCCCCCCGGGCAAAGACCATGACTTTTCTGAGCCGATTGGTTTTGGCAATTGATTGTGAGTGTAGACTTTTTCCCCAACACTTCAAAGTCGAGTTCAAAGGAATCAGACTGATCTAATACACTCCTAAAGAGTTCAGATTGTTTGCTGATTTCATTGTAATCAACCGCTAAACCTGAGTTCAAAATTATATCATTAACACCATGCAGTGTAGCACCACGAAAGCCATGAATCTTGGCAGAAGCAGTTAATGGTGCAGTTAATGAATAATCAGTAATCGCAAGTATGATATCATATTTTGGATAAATATCATTTTCCAAGGAAAGAGAATCACCGTTGAAATTAGTTGCTGCATCCTCCGGATCTAGGTTGCTTCCGCCAGTAGTTTTGAATGCAAATATGTCATTGCCCGAATAATTGAGATCCTGTGATACTCCATTTTTTAAATCTCGAAGAAAGACATCGTGTGCATACTTCTGAACAGAAAACTCGCTAGAATCCAAAAATTTGTGCCCGTGCATCAAAGCAAGGTCAGGAAGATCAATTAATATGCAGATTTGTTTCCCTCCTGAATCATTATTGCCAAAACAGGTACTGAGAAGACGCTTTAAAGAAAACTTTGGGAATTCGTTGATATTTGGTAAATACATAAGGGTTGTATATAAGTTTTTGCGAATTCTACAATACTACGCTTTAAAAAAACACATTTTTTTAAATTTTTTAATTATTTCGAGTTCCGACCTCCACATATTCGACAATCAAGTCCTTGGGGTTTTGAGGTCAAATTCCCCCGCCCTCTTTGATAAAAAGAGCACCCTGGTCGGTGAATCTTTCCAAAAGTAGTCACCCAAAAACTAAGCGATGGGACGAAAGATCTTTGGCTATTGTACATTCCGGGAAGCCGAGGTGTGGGTAAGGAAGAAGGGGATTGAATTTGCTTGTAGTTAAAATTATTAGCCCAAATTCCTAAATTTAATCTTTTCGCTTTTAGCTGAGCGATTACAAAAGGACCGTAACGGTTCGATTCTTTTTCTGAATGCCAGCCAATTCCAAGCGAAATAGCCTCCCTACTAAAATTCATCTGCCCATTCATGATGGTAACTTCCACCACTTTCAAATTTTGCAAATCAAATTCTTGCCTTATTTGAATTTTCGGGGAGACAGATAAGAGTTTTTGTTCACTAAATGTGAGTGCCTCATTGTAACCAGGTTGTTCCCGCTTAGGAAACTCAACTCCCCATACTCTCATCCGAACCATGTAATCCTGTGATTGGTAGTCAAAGACTCCAGGTTTAATAACTCTAATAACCTCTTGCTTTAACAGTGTGCTATTTGCTTCGTTTCCGGACGGGGAAACTTGTGATTTGTTTAATTCTCCGAAAGAATCAGTTAAAGAAATCAGCAGTAATAAAAAAACACTAAAGAAAAATTCAACTTTTATGATTCTCATAAGGAATTGAATTCAAACACTCTTCCCTATTCAATGCAACAATATGAAAACTTTAAAATTCCTGACATAATATAGATTGAAAGTGTTCTTAAATTATCTTATTCTATAAAAATGCCTAGATTTGAAAGACCGAGAGCATCGACGATTGGAACCCCAGTTTACCACCGGAGGAGAAGAGACTGGAAAGATGATCGAGACTTAATTGAAGAAGTTGCCGCATCGGTAAATAAATTGGATGGACCATACGAGTACTATGATAAGGGCGTATTTGCATTCAGGGAAAAAGTAAAAGGATACAGAGAAGTTGGATATGAAAATAATAAAAATGTTTTCTACCTTGGTATATGGCTTCGAGAGAAGCTGAGCGAAATGTCTAGAAAGCAAGCGAGTTACGATCTTCGCGTCCACACGATTCCTTTTCCAGAAGACCTTGAACCTGCTATTTTAAAAATTGAAAACAAAACATTCAATCCAGCACAAAATAATAACGAGACACTCTCTTTGGACACTCTCTTTCCAGATCCCCACCTGCGGAGTTTTGCGAGAGAAAGAATGCAGATGCTTCATCATGGCGACTTGATCGCCTACCTTTCATCCCTTGTGCTAAAAGAAAAAGAATCATTATTAAGTAATTCTGCTTCGATTATGGATCTGATTCATATTTGTGAATACAAGTTATTGGCCCTTAAATTGGAGGTAAGAAAGAGATACTCAGTCGGCGAAACAGATTTGTGGATTCCTTCCTTATCACTTGGAGTTGAAATTAGAAATACTTGGGAAAATAGTGACGAAATTTCTTTAATTCAAACACTGAGCGATACCAATTTCAGACTCCAGTCACGTCATCTCGTCGTAGTAGTGCCAGACGACATAAGCGACGAATCATTCGAATTACTTCGTGCAATTGAAAGAAGGCAGGTGATTGAGAACCTATCCATTATCCGAGTCGGAGACTTTTCTGAGTATGTATCAAAAATTCAGGAAAGTGAAAAAGTAAGAAGCTAACTTTGAGGTGTAATTTCCTCTTTTATTAGTCGTCCAGTTCGATCCCACAAACGACGTCCAATATACTTCCCTTCACTCCAGTAAGCCTCTTCCCTTATTACTCCATTGGGCCACCATCTCGATTTAACCCCCACGAGGACACCTTGATCAAAGTTTGCCTCAAGGGCTCTTTGCCCATCGGAGAAATTCCTGACTTGTTGCCCATGGGGTAATCCTCTGTAATAAGAGGTTTTTAACGAAAGTGATCCATCGGAGAAATTTTCAATCACAGTACCGGTAAAAGGTTCGTCCCATAAATCTTTACGATATAGACGACCATTTTTTTGGGTAACTGCTTCGCGTTGCTCAATCGTGGGAAAGGTCGCAATCGGTTTTTCAAAATCGGCAAATATTTTGACTACATCACGATCTTTTGAACTAAATCGATCATCGATCACCAAATCTTCGCTCTTCTCTACTTCAATGAAAGCGGTTTCTGTGTTTTGAGTGTCAGATTCGGGATCCTGATCACTACATCCCCCCAAGTAAAAAGTGATCCATACGAACGAAAGAATAATTGATCTCATAATTGATATGGTGAAGAATAGTCGGACTCGTGCAATACGAAAAAAACTTACCGCAATGAAAAACCTATTCTTAATTCGACATGCAAAGTCTTCTTGGGACAACAGCCAAATTCAAGATCACGAACGAACATTAAATGCAAGAGGGCTACAAGATGCCCCCAATATGGGCAAAACACTAAAATCCCTTTACGCTTCTCCAGAAAAAATCATTTCTTCGACTGCATGCCGAGCAAAAGAAACAATCGCATTAATTAAAGCTCAATGGTGTCCTTTACAAAGAGTAGAATATGACAAACTACTATACGAAGGATCCACCTCTACAATTTTGGATAAAATTCAAACATTTCCCTCAGAAATAAGTTCCGTTGCTTTAGTATTTCACAACCCAACCATTACCCATCTCGCGAATTTATTGGGATCGAGTTCAATCTCAAGTATCCCAACATGTGGAGTGGTAATTTTAAGTAGTAAAACCGATAAATGGAATTTTCTCGAAGTGGGAAGTTGTGCAATCGAAAATTTTGAATACCCCAAAAAAAATTGAATTCTATCTTAAATTTTCTTCTGAAAGAATTTTTTCTGCAACACAGCACAAGGGATCATCGAATTGCTCAAGTCCCTTGTTGATGAAATCAGCATCGGAATTCCCAAGTTCCGGCATTTCCATTAGCAAGTCTACCCATTTACCAATTTCTTCTTTGGAGACTACCTCAGTTGGATCTGTGGGGAATGTAATAACCACACTCTGATTACTGGAGTTTGAACTCAAAGGAGTAGAATCAGAACTCATCATTAAGTTTTCATCCGTTTTTAGATAGTCTTGAATAAATATCACAACAAAATTGTTAAAAATGCCAAGTAGGCAAAATTGATGGTTGTGATTCTAATCGACCTCCTGTGGATTGAACCAAATTTTAATGAGGCTACATCCATGTAGCTACCTCTATAGTCGACCGTATAATCAAAATCTTTAACGAAAAGATTTTGATTCAACCTCTTACCTATTTCGTCGGTTCATCATGAGATACCTCATTTTCCAAAATATTGCATTCTACAGATAGCTTTCTTCCGAAAGAATTCTTTCTGCAACACAGGTCAATGGATCATCAAGTTCGTTACATCCTTCATGAACGAATACTGAAGAGGAAATTTCAGGTTCGGGCATCTCCATTAATTGATCGACCCATTTACCAATTTCTTCTTTGGTAACTTCGTCCTCTGCTTCAGAGGGGAATGAGATCACATCCCGTTGGGTGTTAAATTTAGATGCAGTTTGGTTTGATTCGTCACTCATAGTTAACAATTCCTTTTTATCTAGATAGTCTTGAATAAATATCACAACAATTTGAATTTAATGTCCTAAGACATTGCTTATGGTTGTGATTCTAATCGACCTCCTGTTGATTGAATCAGTAATAAATGAGGCTGCATCCTTGCGGCTAATTATTATAATCGGTCGTTAAACACGCAACTTTAGTAAAAAATCATTTTTTATTTTTCTGAATGAACTTTTCATTTACCGAAGAAAACGCGACACTATCAATATGACAAAAAAATTATCCAAAGCATATTCAAATAAAGAGTTCCTCAATAGCCATGAAGCACGGCCAATCCGAGTACAATGTGAATTAATTGAACCTGAAGTACGGCTGCGTGAACAGGGAGTTGAGAACTCAATCGTTTTTTTTGGATCCGCTCGCTCAAAACCTCAGGAGGAAGCACAGGAGGAACTTTCGTTATTCAAAAAAAGCCTTTCTTCAAAAGCAACAATTTCAGATCAGGATCAAGCGGAACTGGCCCAGAAGGAGAGTATCGTCCTCTTGTCCAAATACTATGATGAAGCCGTAAAACTTTCGTTCCGCCTAACAGAGTGGTCCGATACTAAAGAAGTGCCTGGAAATAAATATTATGTTTGTTCAGGCGGTGGACCAGGCATGATGGAAGCGGCAAATAAAGGTGCGACTGAGGCCAAAGGTAAATCAATCGCATTGGGTATAAGTCTTCCGTTTGAACAAGGCGTGAATCAATATGCGACTCCAGAATTATCCTTCGAGTTTCATTATTTCTTTGTACGTAAATTCTATTTTCTTTATCACGCAAAAGCGGTGGTAGTCTTCCCGGGTGGATTTGGAACAATGGATGAACTTTTTGAAACATTAACATTAATCCAAACCAAAAAACTGGGTAAACAAATGCCTATTATTTTATACGGGCGCGAATTTTGGGAAGGACTAATCAATTTTGAGCAATTTATTAAATGGGGTGTTATCTCGCCCAAAGATATTGAATTATTTAAAATTGTAGATGATGTGGATGAGGCATTCGAACTCATTACCAAAAACCTAAAAGAAATTAGTTAGATCTAGATTACCCACCCATTTGACAAACCAGGATCTCCCTTCGTCCCCTACAATAAATGTAAACAGGTTTCAAAATCTAAGGGTAATTCGGCTCTAAAAGTAAGTTGTTCAGCACTGACAGGATGAGTCAGTTTCAAACAATGCGCATGAAGCATCACTCGATTAAATCCAGAGTGATTCTTTGCTCCATAGGTTGAGTCACCTGCCAACGGATGACCAAGAAATGAAAGATGGACACGGATTTGATGCGTTCTACCAGTATGAATTTTAACACGCAAAAAACTAAAAGGTCCTTGATATGTTCGAATGGTTTCCCATTCAGTCAATGCCGACTTTCCGTGTTCAACCACTGCCATCCTGGTCCGGTTTTTGGGATGCCTGCCAATTGGTTTATCCACCCTTCCCTTCTCCTCGGGAAGTTCCCCAAAAACTAAGGCAAAATATTCTTTATCCGTCTTCCTTTGCGAAAATTGATCAACCAACGAATAGTAAGCCCGTTCTGATTTTGCGATTACCATAACGCCACTTGTTTCCTTATCTAAACGGTGAACTATACCGGGTCTTTCAGGTGCTCCTACTGGGCATAAACCATTTGGGTAGTGATGGAGCAATGCATGAACAAGGGTATCATCCTTCGTTCCATCTCCCGGGTGAACCACCATTCCACTTGCTTTATTAATTACTACTATTTCTTCGTCTTCATATAAAATAGTAAGGGGGATATCTCTTGCAACTAACGGAATAATGTCATCTCGAGACAGATCTATTACCAATACCTCTCCAGCATAGATCTTTGATTTCGCTACAAGCAATGCCCCCTCTTGTCGTCTAACTTTTTTCCCCTCAATTGCCTTTTGAATTAACGAACGACTTTTATCTGGAAATACCTGAGCAAGAATTTTATCAACCCTTCCCGATAATCCTTCCGGGCAAATAAAAAGTTCCTCAGCCATCAACTCTGTTCATTTTGGATATTTCTTCTTTAATTTGACTGAGAAAACTTTTTTTAGTCGCCTCGGACAAATCGGCAACCTCGAAGCCATTGGATACTAAGTGGGCAATTTCCTGGTAAGAAAAAGATAAGTGATTCACCAAAGAAGTATATTCTTCATTCAATGAATTATTAAAAGATAAAGGGTCATCCGTACTGACAGTGCAACGAATTCCTCTCTTCATAAAATCTTTAATGGGATGGTTTTCCATTCGATCCACTACTCTTAATTTAACATTGCTGATGGGACACATATCAAGGGTAACCTGTTCATCAACCAAGAGTTGCATTACTTCCTCATCTTCAAATGCACGGGTACCATGTTGAATTCTCTTCACCTTTAATTCTTTAACGGCTTGTGACACATTGGAAGCAGGACCAAATTCACCCGCATGGGCCTTTACTGTTTTCCCATGCTCCTGTGCACGTTTCCAAAAAGGAGAAATCCAAGTCTCGAATGGTAACGACTCAAGACCATGTAAATCAATACCGGACAAATTGGACCAACCAATCGCCTGGTCCAATATGGGACCCAAATAAGGGGTATATGCATTACGACTAATGCCAAGAAAAACACGAACCTCAAGTCCCTTTGGAACAGCATCCAGTATCGCATTTAAAATTTCTTCGCCAGGCAGTTTCAAAAATTCAATCATTCCAGCGTGAAAGCTTGTTTCTACATACTTAACATTTTGCTGTATGTGTTTTGAAAAAATTACTTTTGCCGCTTCATGATAACTTTCTGCTGAATCAAACCAACCCATCGCATGTTCGATAAGAATAGATTCAAACTGCTCGAAACTCTGATACTTAAAGTTCGGTTCATGAAAAAAGGGAACCGGATTAAACTTCGCAGGATCTTTTTCAATTAAAAGTTCCCACGGCAGAGCACCTTCAATATGTAAATGGGTCTCTGTTTTGGGCAAAGAGGCAAGGAATTGATTCAATGCCGGCGGGCTCATTTCAGTCAGATTGTGCTATGAATTTTGCAAAAGATAATCAGGATTTAATTTATGTAAATCCTCAGGAACAAATTCACCATCTTTTCGAATCATCTCACCATCGAACCAAATTTCACCACCACCATATTCAGGTCGTTGAATGTTTACCATATCCCAATGAACTTGGGATTTATTTCCATTGTTAGCTTCTTCATAGGCCTGTCCAGGAGTGAAATGAAATGAGCCTGCAATTTTTTCATCGAACAAAATATCAAGCATGGGTTCACGAATCATGGGATTAAAGGCGATCGCAAATTCGCCAATAAATCTAGCTCCTTCGTCAGAATCTAAAATTTCGATTAATTTTTCAGAGTTAGCGGATGAACTTGATTCCACAATTTTTCCTTTTTCAAAATGAAGAACGACATTTGAAAAGGAAGTACCCTGATAAATCGTATCTGCATTAAAAGTAATTGTACCCTCTACACTATCGCGAACAGGACAGGAAAAGACTTCTCCGTCAGGAATATTGTGCGTTCCTCCACATGCTACGGCATCGATCCCTTTAATTGAAAATTTCAAATCTGTACCCGGACCAACAATCTTAACTTGATCCGCATTTCGCATACGATTCTCGAGAGCAACCATACCTTCACTCATTCGTCCATAATCCATACAACAGGCATCAAAATAAAAGTTCTCGAATGCCTCACTACTCATTTTTGCTTGTTGTGCCATCGAGGGAGAAGGCCAACGCAAAACGCACCATTTTGTTTTCTGCACACGCCAATCAAGAACAGGTTTCAGTATCTTCATTGCCCGCTTTAAATCTTCCTGTGGGAGGTCAGAATTTTCAAAGACATTTAAAGATCCACGAATCGCTATGTAAGCGTCCATACTCTTCATTCTCTCCATTTCCCAACTGAGAGAAGTTTCAAACTGAATATCCTCACCTCCCAATATACACTCGCGATCAATCCGTCCATTTTGAACCTGCACAAAAGGAATTGCCTTACATTCTCGGGTCGCACGAATTAGTGCCAAGGTCATATCCTGAGGGATATCAATTGCATGAATCAATACCTTTTCTCCAGGATTTAACTTGGTGGAGTGATAAACTAGAGTGTCCGCTAATTTTTCGTATCTATGATCCATAATTTAAGTAAAGAAATAGCTAGGTGGAATTTTTACAAACCTCGTCGAATGGTAGAACCAGGGAAATTAATTCTTACTCGATAGACTTTCTTCACCCGATTAATAATTTCATAGGTTTTAGGATCAATTCGGGAAGGAACTTCCATTCTTCGAATATCCACAACAGCGGTGAAACCTCTTTCTGTGAAGATATCAATTAACATCGCTACAGCGAGTGGATCATCAAAAACGGAAGCTTCAGAATTAATATAAGCTAAACCAGAAATGGAATGTTTCTCAACGATAGGAATGAATTTGCTTTTGATCAAACCAACGACTTGTTCAAAAAGCTCCGGGTGAAATTTCTGATAAGAATCAAGCCTCTGTACTAAAAGTTGCCTGGCATGTAACGAAAGTTTTTGAGCCAGAGGAATCGAGGAAATTTGGTCATGAGTTAATTCATCCAGTTCCAATGAACTTTGATATTTAAGCTCCTGAATAATCCGTTGCTGAACTTCAATAACCGAGCCATGTGCATTGATGAAATGGTAATGAAATACATCACGCAAAGTGGTAAGAGAATCATAGGTTGACTCCTTAAAAGTTTTGTACCGACTATGTGCTGCCGCTTCATCCAAATCGGTCTTCCGGACCTCTCTTCTTTTCCCCACACCGGAGGCATCCACTTCTGCATTATGATCCAATGACCTTTGACCACGAATAAATTGTCTTCTGACGCTCTCTTCTTCATCAATGAATAGCATGATGATATGAAAACGAGGTTTTGGAAATTGTGCTTCTTGAAAAGTACCAAGATATTTATGTCTTAATTCAGTGAGCCGACGATGAAAAAGTTTCAAACATTCAACCTGGGTCTTTGTTCTTGGGTACCCATCCACAATAGCACCACTCTGATAATTGGGCTCCAGTAAATTGCGAAGTACCAACTTGGTAACTTCACGATCTCCCGCCAGTAGACCCGCATCAATCTTCTTGCGTGCTTCCGGAGAGTTTAACAGTTCGCTGACGATTATTGGCTTCTCAGTCAGGTCACGAAACTCCATGATAAACGCAGTCTGAGTACCTTTTCCCGCCCCCGGGGATCCATTAAGCCAGAATATCTCAGCCGGGAAATGAAGGTTCTCCACTCCGACCTCTTGTTCGAGTTCATGCCAAATCGAGTGAAAAATTAATTGCGCATCTTTTACTTCAAGATCTTCCACTTTCTTTTTCCCTTTGTTTTCAAAATCAGCAGGAATAATGGACTCGTTTGATTGATCCTCAGTGCTTGAAGAACTGTCGGAAGAAATAGGTGGTTCGGGTTTAGATTTAGGAAGCATCAGAATTTTGTGTACATGAAGGGAGTAGTTTCGTCAATAAAAGGACATTTTTAATTAAATCCCTCCCCCGCTCTCATATTCACGCATCTCCAATAAATTATGATCCATTCCCATGGCAGGAGATACATTTTTAATCGTGCCAATTTCTTTGGCCGGAACTCCGGCGACTGAAATATGGGCAGGAACATCATCGAGCACTACACTACTGGCCCCCACTCTAGATCCTTCTCCAATTTCAACATTACCTAGAATCTTAGCTCCAGCACCAATTAAGACACCGGATCTAATTTTGGGATGTCGGTCGCCACGATCTTTTCCGGTCCCTCCCAAAGTCACTTCGTGTAAAATCGATACATTATCTTCAATAACAGTCGTTTCACCGGCCACAAAGCCAGTTGCATGATCAAGTAGAATTCCTTTTCCAATGGTTGCGGCAGGGTGAATATCCACGGAATAAACAACCGCCACTAAGCTTTGTAAATAAAGGGCTAGATCCTTTCGATTTTTTTGCCAAAGAAAATGGGCAACTCGATAACAGCACAGTGCCTGAAATCCTTTAAAATATAAAAAGGGACTGATAAAATCATTACAGGCAGGATCCCTCTCAGTAACGGCAATTAAATCAGATTCAACGCTTTGTAGCATTTCAATATCTTCCTCAAAAGCCTTTTTGATCAAGTCACGAATATCACTTTCTGGCACGCTACTTTTGACTAAACGAGATGCTAATCTCCAACCCAAAGCATCACTTAGACTTTCTCTTTCCAAAATAAACTCAGTCAAAACCTTTGACAGAATTCTTTCTTTGGAGGCAATCTCCCGCGCCTCTTCTACCAAAGTTTTCCAAACCGTTGAATTATTCATGGTAATAAAAAGTTAACATTAAGCACCCGGCTCCACTCCGTAATAAGTTTCTCCAATATTTACTTTTTTTCGGCCCTGAGAAACTCTCCATTTATTAGTATCCCGCAAGGAATAAACGCAACCGCAGTATTCTTGCTGATAAAAATTTTCCCTTTTTGAAATCTCAATCATTCTCTGCGAACCACCGGCTTTCCTCCAGTTGTAAGTCCAATAGTCTAGCTTCTCATAGCGAGCCGCTGCCCGCTCTCCACAACCATTAATTTGTTTCATATTCTTCCACCGTGAAATACCCAGGCTGCTGGAAAACAAATTAAAACCGTGTTCATGTGCATAGAGAGCAGTCCTTTCAAAACGCATATCAAAGCAAACGGTACACCGTGCTCCTCGCTCTGGCTCCCATTCCAATCCCTTTATACGTTCGAACCAATTTCTAACATCATAATCAACATCAATATGCTCCACCCCTTTTTTATCACAAAATTTCTTATCCTCGGCCTTGCGGATCTCGTATTCTTTTTTGGGGTGAATATTAGGATTATAAAAAAATACAGTAGGTTGAATTTTTGAATTCAACAAAGTTTCCAACACCTCCCCCTCACAGGGTGCACAACATGAATGTAGTAATAAACGATCTTCCTTATTGGGGGTTTCTAAAATCGGTACTTCCGCAGTATTCATGATAATTAAAATGAAAGTTGATTATTCCCGTAATGATTCAGCCTTAAGCCCACGACTCATTAAATCCGACAGTGCAAGATAAGGATCTTTCCCTTCATATAAAATACCATAAATCTCACGAAGAATTGGCATTTCGACACCCTGAGAATCACACTTCTCAAAAAAGCATCCAGTTGCCCAATACCCCTCGACAACCGTTTTTTGAGTTCTAATAATATCCTTCGGTGTACCCCCTTTCGCTAACGCGAGTCCGAATCTTCGATTGCGGCTCCATTCGCCCATGCAAGTTCCAATTAAGTCACCAAATCCACTCAGTCCAAAAAATGTTTCGCTCTCACCTCCAAGTGAAATTCCGAGGTTGATCATTTCATTCATACTCCTTGTGAGAAGTGCGGCTCTTGCATTATCTCCTAAACCCAGTCCGTCTGATAAGCCGGTTGCAATGGCGTATACATTCTTCAAACAACTTCCCAGAGCCACTCCGATCCGATCCTCGGATCTATAAATTCTCATTGTTTTAGAACTTAAATTACTCTGCAGTTCAATCAGTTCAGTCTCCTCACAATCCATCGCAAGTACCATCGCAGTGGGCTTATTGACAGCTACATCATGAGCGTGACTTGGTCCTGTTAAATAACCAGAACCAATTTCATTGCCTAGTTCTTCCTGAATCACTTCATGAGCAAATAAATTACTTTTTGGCTCCAGTCCCTTGCATAGTGCGATGCCACCTTTTAAATTCCAAGAATCCTCACGGAATAAACGTACCTGTTTACAAGTGTCACGAAGGGCATGAGATGGACATGCAAAAAAGAGGTATTCGGACTCCATGAGAACGGGGCGTAAGGAACATCCAATTTGTAAGTCCTCATCAAAACAAACCCCAGGCAGGTAATCTTTATTTTCTCGTTCCGAAGAAAGGGTAAGGGCATGTTCAACGCGTCGTGGAATCAACGAGACCGAGTGTCCGCACTTGGATAGATAGACTGCCATTGCAGTCCCCCAGGCACCAGCACCAAGCACGCAAAAGTTCATTTTTTCGCGATTGGGTTACTCCTCGTTTTTTGCACATAGCCAGTGAGGGCATTTAATCCATCGAGACCTAAACTTGCACATGGTTTAACAAAAGAAGGCAGTGGGCTCGGGGTAAGTCCAATTAAATCATGGGTGACGAGTATTTGACCATCACACTTATCGCCACTTCCAATACCTATTAAAGGAGGAAGAATTTGAGTGGCCAATTGAGTGGCAACCCGATCGTCCATCATCTCTGCGATCACGGCAAAACAACCCGCTTCTTCCAAGCTAATCGCATCGGTGTACAAACTATCGGCTTCTTCACGACTTGATCCAAATTTACGATACCCTCCAATCGCCTTAACAGTCTGGGGCAACAATCCAATGTGCCCCATGACTGGGATTCCGGTGGCAACCAGTTTCTCAATATCATCTGCCACATCTTTCCCTCCTTCGATCTTCACTGCATCTGCTCCATTTTGCATAAGTCGACGCGAAGATTCAAGTAATCGATCAAACGAAAGACTCGCTTCACCAAATGGTAAATCTGCGACCACTAAACAACCAGGTTGTCCCCTACGAACGGCAGAAGTGTGATGAACCATATCATCGATCGTAACCGGAATGGTGGTGTCGTACCCCAAAAGGGTAGTTCCTACAGAATCACCTACCAAAATAAAATCGACTCCCGCCTTCGAAACAAGTTTTGACATAATTGCATCATAAGCAGTTAAACCCACTATCGATCTTTTCCCCTTCAATCCGGCAATATATTTGATATTGGGCTTAATCTCGGCGAGATCGACACGATGTCGACGGGGAGAGGGTTCACGTGGAGGCTGCGGGCGAGTCGAAACAACAGGTTCAGTAGCTACTTTGGCACTTTCTACAGGTTGGGGTTTTTCGTCATTCTCCTGAGTAATTATTTCCTTCTTCTCAACGGGCTTGGCAACCGAACTCTTGGTAGCAGGTTTTTTCTCTTTTACTTTTGATAAGGCAACGGGCTTTTTTTTCCTTCTTACCGGCTTCTTAATCTCGGAAGCAGTTTTATCACTCACTACTTCTTTTTCAGAGTCCTCCGCAGGCTTTGCTTTTTTTTCATCCGGCATGATCAAGACTTTCTTCAAATTTGGTAATATATTTCATAATTAAATTTTTATCATCCTGAGAAAGCGAATTGTTAGATGCCTGTACAGTCTCAAGAATCTGGCCATGCTTCCGGGCTCCCACAATAGCAGAAGTGACTTCTCGGGGACTTAATGCCCAGCACACGGCTAGTTGCCCAATTGTCATCTCTCTTTCTTGTGCGAATAATCGTAACTCTTCTTGCAGAATAAGAAAGGCTTGTAAACCATCTTTACTATGAAGTGGTTTAACCACGGGGTGATCGGTTTTATGCTTTCTCCAATCATTTTGAGGAAGACTATCCAGCCACTGGTGAGAAATTTTACCGGTTAATACTCCGGAGTGCATTGGACTGTAAACCAAAAGACCAGAATTATTTTGATCACACCAACCCAATACATTCTCTTCGATTTTACGGTCCAACATGCTGTACATGGGTTGATTAGAAGACACTGGAGCCACTGCTTGCAATGCCTCCAGTTCAGGCTGCCAACAATTACATACTCCAGCCCAACGGATTTTACCTGCTTTTTTTAAATCCTGTAATGTTTCCCACGCCTCAATCAAATTCTCGGACGGTACTGGCCAATGGATTTGATAAAGGTCAATCCAATCGCGGCCCAACCTTTTTAATGAACCATCCACTTCTTCTAGAATTGTTTCTCTCGAGATAAATCGTTTGGGTTTATTATCCTCCTCGGGGAGCACGCCACATTTTGTTGCTACAATAATACTGTCATCGTTAAATTCACGAAGTGCCTTTCCGACTGCTTCTTCGGCAACCCCAAAACCGTATGCATGAGCCGTATCGATCCAATTAATTCCTTGCTCCAAAGCTTCCAGTATGCAGGAAATTGAATCTTGCTCGTCTTGCTCGCCCCACCCCATCCCCCAATCACCACCACCAATCGCCCAAGTGCCAAGGCCAATTTCAGATAGCAAAAGATCGGAGTTTCCTAATTGATTTTGTTTCATCGCCAAATTTGTTTATTTAATATTACTTCTAACTCCCTATTACACTATCCTTACTCCACACCTTGATCTAGGATATTCTCAAAGGAATTAAAAAAATATGAAAAGAATTTTAATAACTGGAGCCAACCGTGGCATCGGGCTTGAATTGACAAAGCAATACCTATTGCAGGGAAATTTCATCTACGCTTGTTGCAGAGATACAAATAGGGCAAATGAATTACAATCGTTGCAACTGCAATATAAAGGCAGAATTGAAATATTATCCTTAGATGTGGAAGATGAGGTGTCCGTAAAATCCTGTTTTGATGAGTTGGAAAGAAACCAAAAATGTATCGATCTGCTTTTTAATAATGCGGGTATCATTGACTGGAGTAAACTGGAAGAAGTAACAAGTTCATCAGTCGAGCAGGTCTATAAAGTCAATTTGCTGGGTGCACTTTTGGTGACCAGAAATGCAGTTTCATGCCTCCAACGTTCAACCTCACCTTTAATTATTAATTTATCTTCACGTTTGGGCTCAATTCATTTACGAGGGGATACTCAATTGGGAGGAGCGATTGCATATCAATGTTCAAAAGCAGCTTTAAATATGTTAACCAGGCAGACCTCTATTGATCTTAAACCGTTCAATATAAGAGTGATTTCACAAAGCCCGGGTTGGGTAAAAACGGAAATGGGCGGACAAGAGGCAAAGTATCATGTAGAGGAGGCAGTTTCGATGATGCTCCATGCACTGGAAAAACTCCCCCATGACAAAACCGGTATTTTCATTGGAGAGGACGGCGAACCAATTCCTTGGTAATAATAAAAGAATTCTTGTTCTCGCGGAACTTAAAGAGCAAAATAAAAGAATGAACATTCATGTACTCATTTTCTCTACTCTTTTTTTAATTTCCAATTCCTTACCAGGAATTGAGATTAATGAAGTAGTGCCAAACTTTCAGGCCGTTAATTCAAAAGGAGAAACTTGGAACTCCAAAAGTTTCTTAGCTAAAAAGCAGATACTTTTATATTTTTATCCTGCTGCGATGACGGGTGGGTGTACCAAGCAGGCATGCTCCTACAAAGATGACTTTCAGAAATGGAAAAAATTGGAAGTGGAGGTTGTTGGCATAAGTGGAGACCAAACCAGTAACCTTTCCTTATTTAAGAAAGCCGAAAAACTTCCATTCACCCTTCTTTCGGATCCCCAAGGTAAAGTTGCCAAGCTTTTTAATGTGCCAATAAGCAAGGGAGGGATAATTGAACGTTTCTTCAAAGGTGATAAATTCACACTTGAAAGAGGAGTGACTCCCAAACGATGGACATTTCTTATTTCTAAATCAGGAAAACTCATTTATAAGAATGAGCTAGTTACTGCATCGGAAGACAGCAGTAATGTAATGCAATTTATTAACAAACAAAATTAATGTCCGAAGAAAATAGCAAGAGTGGAAGCGAACGAAGACTGTTAAAGTCCTCCGCAAAAGTAAGAGAGGTGGATGTCAAAATTGGAAAAAAAGGATTAACACAAAATGTCATCCTTGAAATCCAACTCGTTCTGAACCGAGATAAAATGGTAAAAGTTTCTTTTCGAGACGAACGAGAAAAACGAGTCAAGTTAGTGGAAGAGATCCAAGAAAAGATTGAATCCACCTTGGTTGAATTTGTCGGAAAAACCGCTACCTTTGCATTGTAAATAACATGCAACAGATTTCCCCTCTTCAAAAAGCTAATACCGTACCCAATTTTTCTACTACCGACTCAGAAGGAAATTCTTTTTCAAAAGAAATTCTTTTAGGCCAAAAATACTTACTTTATTTTTATCCTCGCGATAACACTCCCGGTTGTACGGCACAAGCTTGTGGATTCCGCGATCACTATTGCTTTTTTCAAAATAAGGAAATTAAAATCTTTGGTATTTCGGGAGGGAGTAGAATAACGCATGAAAATTTCAGGCAAAAATTTCGATTACCCTTTCCTTTACTTCTTGATGAGCAGAATAAAATAGCCAAGTTATTTGGTGTGTGGGGTGAAAAAAAATTTATGGGGCGTACATTCGAAGGAATTCACCGAGTTTCATTTCTTATTACCAAATCGGGGACCGTAGAAAACACCTATTTAAAGGTAAAAGCAAAAAGTCACCCCGAAGAACTTGTTCGGGAATTACAGGACAAAAAGAGTAACTCTACTTGATCTGTTGGCTTGTTCGTATGCTTGTTATGCAGACTGAGCCGCTTCAATAATGCCCACAAAAGCACGTGCAGTTAAAGAAGCTCCACCAATTAAACCACCATCCACATCTTTCTGAGCAAGCAAACCAGCCGCATTTTCAGGTTTCATTGAACCTCCATATAGAATACGGATACTGTCCGCCGAAGTATCACCGAACATTTCAGCAAGAACCTTTCGAATCTCTGCATGAACTTCCTGTGCCATCTCATCGGTTGCAGTTTTACCCGTCCCGATTGCCCAAATAGGTTCATAAGCAATGACTAAGTTTTCAATGGAATGAGTAGGAAAATTTTCTAAGCCCTCCCTTACTTGTGTCCTGACAATGTCTAAAGTTTTCCCCGCCTCTCTTTCATCTAAAGTTTCTCCGATACAATAAATCGGTTTTAAATTATTTCCGATCGCAGCATGGATCTTTTGATTTACAATTTGATTAGTCTCTCCAAAGAACTGCCTTCTCTCGCTGTGCCCAAGAATAACAAAACTAACATATAAATCACGAAGCATTTCGGCAGAAATCTCACCAGTATATGCACCAGATTGAGCGGCATTCATATCCTGAGCGCCAAGAAGTACTTCAGACTTCTCGACAGACTCTGATGACTGAGAGAGAGAGGTAAACGGTGGACAAACACACACCTGGACAGAAGTCTGATCGCCTACTGAAGACTTGATTTCTTCGATTAAATCAACCGCTTCAGAAGCGGTTTTATTCATTTTCCAATTACCTGCGATGAGAAATTTACGGGACATTTTAATAGTTTCTTATAGTTAATAATTATCGACGATCTAAAACAGAGACACCGGGAAGAGATTTTCCTTCCAAAAATTCTAATGATGCACCTCCACCAGTACTCATAAAAGTAACTTGGTCCGAGTAACCACTTTGATTAATTGCCTTAACCGAATCGCCACCACCAATTATTGAAATGGCATCTCCCTCTGCAACTGCTTTTCCGATCGCAAAAGTACCTTTACTGGACTCCGGAATTTCAAAAACACCCATTGGTCCATTCCACAAGACAGTTTTTGCCTCTCCTACTTCTTTTACATATAATTCGGTTGTTTTAGGACCAATGTCTACCCCTTCCCAACCATCATCAATATCTCCTTCAAAAACCTGAGTCTCGCCCAAAGTTTTTGCATCAAAGTCTAATGCATTGGTTCCAAGCGTATCGATGGGTAATAGGAATCGAACCCCTTTTTCCTTGGCTTTGGTAAGTGCGGACCGTGCTAATTCAACTTTATCCGGTTCACTCAAACTTTCACCCACCTTCTTACCGTTTGCCAATGCAAAGGTGTAAGCCATTGCGCCACCTATAATGATCACATCTGCCTTGTCCAAGAGTGAATCGATTACCATAATTTTATCACTCACTTTCGCCCCACCCAAGATCACCGTGAATGGACGAGTGGGAGAAGCAGTTTTTTGCCCAAGGAATTCAAGCTCTTTCGCAATCAGGTACCCTGATACTTTAATGGGTAAAAGTTCTGCGACTCCATAGGTCGAAGCATGTGCCCGATGGGCCGTCCCAAAAGCATCACTAACAAAGGCATCAGCATGTGCGGCAAGACTTTTTGCAAAAGTCGGATCATTTTCAGTTTCACCCTTATGAAACCTAAGGTTTTCTAACAACACGATCTGGCCATCCTGTAAATTTTGAAGGGCTTCTTCCACATCACTACCAATACAATCATTCAAAAACAAGACTGGTAATGATAACTTGTCAGAAAGTATGGGTGCAACTGGTGCGAGGCTCATCGATTTAACACGTTGCCCCTTCGGACGTCCTAAATGACTAGCAAGTATAATCTTTGCACCTTGCTCGTGTAATTTCCTAATGGTCGGAAGTGCGGCATTGATTCTGGTTTCATCTGTCACGCTTCCATCCGCGTCCAAGGGGACATTAAAATCAACTCGTACAAAAACGCGTTTACCTTGTAGGTTTACATCATCGATGTTTTTTACATCATTCATAATAAAGTACTGTCAGAATGGGAATGGAATTAAGCGGAAGTTTTCCGCTTATTGGCAAAAAAAGCAGTTCTAAAGTCTAGACAAACTTAGCTACTTTCTTCAGTAAATCGACACAACGATTACTGTAGCCCCACTCGTTATCATACCAAGAAACAAGTTTAAAAAATGTGTCACTTAATCCCATTCCTGAACCTGCATCGTAAATAGATGAAGCGGGACAATGAATAAAGTCAGAAGAAACCACCTCATCACCGGTGTATTCAAGAATTCCGGCTAAAGGACCTTCGGAAGCTTCCTTCATTTTTTGACAAATCTCTTCGTAAGAAGTTGATTTCTCCGTTTTAACCGTTAAGTCAACTGCCGAAACGGTTGGAGTGGGTACTCGAAATGCCATACCGGAGAGCTTTCCTTGAACTTCGGGAAGAACTAAACCGACTGCCTTTGCGGCACCAGTCGTGGAGGGAATAATATTTATTGCAGCACCTCTTCCACCCTTCCAATCTTTCATCGACGGACCATCTACTGGTTTTTGTGTCGCAGTGTAACTATGTACTGTGGTCATTAAACCTTCCACAATCCCAAAATTTTCTAGAACTACTTTTACCATCGGAGCCAAACAGTTGGTGGTGCAAGATGCATTGGATACAATCGCATCGTCTTCTTTCAACTCGTCGTCGTTCACTCCAAGAACAATAGTCCTCACATCTCCTTTCGCGGGTGCTGAAATGATTACCTTTTTGGCCCCTGCTTTTAAATGACCTTCGGCGGCATCTTTACTCACAAATAATCCAGTCGATTCAATCACGATATCAACACCAAGTTCTGCCCATGGCAATGCGGCAGGCCCTTCTCGAACCGCTAAGCATTTGATAGTATGACCATTAACAACCAAGGAGTCTTCAGTCGGTGCATCAACCGTACCATTAAAACGCCCCTGAGTGGAATCATACTTTAATAAATAAGCAAGGTTGTCAGATGGAACCAAGTCATTGATTGCCACAACATCAAATTTGCTACCTAGCAAACCTTGATCGACAAGAGCGCGAAAAACTAAGCGGCCGATACGACCGAAACCATTTATTCCAATTTTAATAGACATTGACTGATAATGTTTGAGTTTAAGGTAATATAACCTAAAATTTGTGTGAAGATAATACGAATGAGATTTTATACCAAAAATGGCAAGTATATACGAAAAAAACTAGCCAAAAGCACGCTCGATCAAATTTAGGAAGTTGCGGAATTCCTTAAAATTCTCTCTGGTTTCCTGTTTGAAATAATCGAGTTGATCTTCATCTAAATTTAATCGAGCCATAATCTCCTCTGAAAGTTTACCGTGAGACCGATGACCACTAAATCCAAAATGTAATGAATGAGAAAGCCAATTCCCAACATAGACCACATCAATTAGCTTATTTAAATCGTCTTCTCCTACCGTCCCGCGCTCAACAATATCGGTTTCATGATGCCAGCGGATAACAGATTCCACATCTCTGTTTAAACCCCATTCATTACAAACAATTTGCCCCACTCGATCATGGGTCGGGGAATTTTTCTTTCTTTCCACATCGATCAATGGAATTTCTTCGTAAATTGCATCACCCACATCTTCGCAAAAAGACTCTGGGTGTAATTGAAGACGGGCAACCTTTCCGATGTCATGCACTAATCCACAACTGTAAGCCCGCTGCCTTTGACAATGATTAGTTAGCTCAGCAATGGTAGAAGATGCAACTGCTACCCCTAAACTGTGTTTCCAAAGTTCTACAGGATCGTAATTTAAGTCTTTTGCATTTTTAAAGGAAAATGCTTTAAAAACAGATGCAGTCAAAATAACCATATGAATCTTATCAAACCCGAGTGTACCAATCGCCTCTCCCACATCGGTTACTCTTTCCCTTTCTCCCCGATAATGGACGCTATTTGCCACGCGCAAGACTTTCATCGTTAAAGTTTGATCAGACTTCATTATCTCCTGAATAGAGTGGGTAGGAGAGTTCGGATCTTTTAACATGTCAGAAAGAGATTCGAAGACAGTAGGAAGTGTAGGCAAGTTATCTTTTAACTCTTCACCAATAGACTTATAATCTATAAAACCACCAATACTTTCCGCTCCCACGAAGTTAAGCTAATTAATTCAAATATAGGAATCAACCTAAATTGAAAAATTTATTTAAACGCCCCCGCTATCAAGAAGGTCACAGAAGTCCTCCGTCATTTTTAATTCGTTTTGTATATCTTTGTACAAATGATCTGTTTGACCGGGATTCAAGTTGAGACGGGCAAGCAAAGCATCTGATGGTTTGTCTGGGCTTTCGTGTCCACTAAAGCCAAATTTTTGATCGTTCACTGCCCAATTAGCAAGAATTACCACATCAATGAGTTCGTGTGCATCTTCCGAAGTTACTTTTTGTCGGCGTTCGGGTTGGGGTTCATGGTGCCACCTTACCACCCCCTCCACAAAAGACGATAATCCCCAATTTTTGCATATCAAATAGCCAAGGTAATCATGACGGGGTGATTGGTTGATTAATTCAGATTTATAAAAATTAATCTTTTTATCAAGAGAGGTTTGCGAATCAGTAATAAAGTCCTCCGTCTCTTCACTTTCATCCAGTTTGAATCGAGCCACTTTTCCAATATCATGGACTAATCCGCATGTATATGCCCTTTCACTCCAAGATTTACCTAAAAAATTGGCAATGCACCTTGACGCTGATGCAACGCCGAGACAGTGCTTCCACAATCCCTCGAGGGAGAACTTCTGCTCCGCGGATGGCCCAGAAAACATCTTAAACACAGAGGTGGTCAGTACCACATTTCTTATTTTTTCAAAGCCCAATGTCCCAATTGCCTCATTGGCATCGGTTACCCGTTCTCTTCCCCCACGATAAAAAGAAGTGTTTGCAACTCGCAAAATTTTCATCGTCATGGATTGATCAGCAGTCATTACATCTTCAACAGCAAAAGTGGAGGCGTCTGGATTTTGCAATACATTGGTCAATTCATTAACAATGGTCGGCAAAGTGGGTAAATTCCGCTGAATTTGCCCGACTAAATATTCATAATTGATAGAACTCGATTCCATTTGTATTTTGTAGTTAGATTACAACATCATTAGACTTTACAATAGATGAACAAGTGTAAAAAAATTTCAAACCTAAAAAGTTAATTTCGTTTTTTTCTTAAAGCGAAAGGAAGGGACGCAAGGGTTAAAAATAGACACATATATGCAAACCAATCGCCATAGCGGACATAAAAAGATGCTGTGGATAATTGATTCTGATTAATTGTAATGCTAAGTGTGGTCGCGCCTTCAAAATAGATACTTCCTTCTTCATTCCTCAATACTTCGCGCTGGTATCCATTAGAATCGATCCATCCCGACCAGCCTGCATTACCGCAACGAAGAAAAGGTCTTTGGGTCTCGATCGCACGCAAGACAGAATGAGCAGCATGTTGCTCAGCGCAACCCTCCCGACCAAACCATGCATCATTAGTGGTAACAAAGAAGAGATCAACACCCTCGAGTGCGGTTTCCCTGCACAATCTGGGAAATATATCCTCGTAACAAATAAGTGGGCCAATTTTGAATGTCGAATCTTGATTCTTTTTTGAATGAACGGAAAAGGTTTTCACCTCATCTCCCTCCTTAAAACTTCCAACCGGTCCAACTAATTTCCTTACTCCAGGAATCCATTTAAATGGAAATGGTACATACTCACCAAATGGAACTAAAACTCTCTTCGCATACCAATTATCTTGCACTCCCGCTTCCGGTAAAACTTCTGATATTGTATTGTGTATTGAATCCTCTCCCTTCCATACTGCTCCAATAAGCAAGGGGGTTTGAGTTTGGCTAGACAGTTCTTCCACCCATGCAGAATCTTGATTCAAGGCATAAGGAGTGGAAGCCTCTGGCCAGACAATCAGGTCCGGATTCATCAATCCTAAAAAACGGGTCTGCCTTTTTAAGGTATCCTTATGGATCCCCGCATTACCGCCCTTCCATTTTTCCATCAAATAGGGTTGGCAAAGACCGACCTGGAATTCCACCTTATCACCCGTCGTTTGATTTTTAAAAAGAAAAAATGGACTCACCATGAAAACAAAAACGATTATTGCTAAATAAAAGTCCGGGCAAATATTTCCCAAAATGCCTCCACTTGACTCCCTTCTCCTTACCAACAAATGATGTACATATGAACAGAGACACAAATTAAAAAGAACGAGGAAGAAGGATACTCCCCAAGACCCCAGCCATTGAGCAGTTTGCAATAAAACTGGACGTTCCCATTGAGTGACTGAAAGTGGACACCAAGGAAAACCTAAAGTAAATTGACACCTCAACCATTCCATCGATACCCAGGCAGAGGGCAGAATAAGAAGAATTAACAAACGAATCTTAAAGGTTCCAGTTGCTGCACGCGGCACAAGAATCCGAGCCAGTAAAAACCAAGGAAGGTAGTAAAGTGAAAGAAGAGTGCATGCAGACAATAAACCACCCAGTGAAATATGCCTCATCCATCCGACCAATGATACATGATACAGTAATCCAGCTAAGAAAAAGTTGAATGCAACAGTCTTTAACTTTGGTTTAAAGCAAAACCAGCTAATCGCGGGTAATAAGAAAAAATAGGCACACTCCGGTGACTGTCTTGGAGGTTGGGCGAGTAACAGGAAAAGGTAAGTTCCCATTGAAGCACTCAACGGAATCCATACCTTTTGTAAAAACTCTTTAAAAGAAAAATCCGGCTTCATCATTTTATCCTAGTTGACAGGTGGAATACGAGGATTCGGAACTGGGTCTCGCTACTAGACCATCAAATGGTTCAAGATTGTAAAACTGACCTTCTCGCCCTTCACTAAGTAAATAGTGAGCACAGACTTCAAACAGATCCTTTTTACTTTGCGTTCGGCGCATCAGGTGCAGGAATTGTCCTTCCGCATCCACAGATAATCCAACAAAATTGAGAAACTTTTTCATCCGACCCACATTTTTTCTCTCTTCAATTTCAGGTTTTTCAATCGAATCATAAAGATCTACAACATATTCATACACATCCGATAAAGTCGGACAAAAAACTTCTTCCCCATCCTGGGATTCTCGAATCTGTCGAAAGATCCAAGGGTTACGAATTGCAGACCTGCCAATCATTACCCCATGGGAACCGGTGAGTTCCCGTAACTTATTTGCACTTTCAACTGAGGTCACATTCCCGTTTAACAAAACCGGACAACCCACACTCCGTACCGCGGTTTTAACATGATCGTAACTGGGCGCCGATCGATAACCACCCAGTACTGTTCGAGCATGCAGGCTTAATAGGTCAACTTTGGTTTCATTCATTACCTCCAATAATTCTTGAAAAAATCGATCATCTTCAAAACCAATTCTCATTTTTACTGTAAGCAGTGAACTGACTTCATTTCGAAGCATTTTCAAAATTTCAAGGATTTGCTCAGGTGAACGTAATAACCCGCCCCCCACATTTTTTTTAAATACACGAGGAGCTGGGCACCCTAAATTTAAATCGATTCCTGCTATAGGATAAGGAGCAAAATCACGAACAGTTCGTCTTAAATCTTCTATATTTTCACCAATTAATTGGGCAAAAACTGGCTGATCGGTTGGGTTTTCAGTAATTGCGAGAAGAATATCTTGATCGATTCTCGAGTTTCCATGTACTCGAAAAAATTCCGTAAAGAAAAAATCGGGAGCCCCTCTTTTTGCAACTACTTCCATAAAAGGTAAGCTTGTTACATCCTGCATTGGTGCAAGGGCAGTGGGCCATTGTCCCTCTATTAAAGAATGGGGTATTGAACTCACTTGATTAAACGGAAATGATTTCAATTCTGAAATCACTGAACCAATCGCCCCAACGAGTGCTAATCCTGCTTACGGAGAATGCGCTCGAGGATCTCGGACATATCCTCCACATTCTCCAATACTTTCTTGGACACATGAATCGGTTGTTTCATCTGTAAGGCAAGAACAATTGAATCGCTCGGGCGGGCATCTAATTCAATAATTTTTTTTCCCAATTCATTTTGCATTTGTAAAATGATTCGGGCAAAGAAAGTACCCTCATCTACATCGTTAATAAGAACCCGTTCAATATGCGTTTCTAATCCCCTCAGAATTAATCCAATCAGGTCGTGAGTTAAGGGTCTTTCCTTTTTGACCTGATTAATCGTCATATTGATCGCATTGCCGATTGCCGGGTCTACATATATGACAAAGGTCTTTTCATCATTCCCCAAAAAGATTGCGCATCCGTTGGATGTTGGCATTACTCCTTTTACGGTGACTTCCACTGAGTCGTTATTCATATTTTTATTATCTCCATATTTTCTCTGTTTCGCAAGCAATTATCAACTTCTTATTTGCTCACTTGAATGAATCCAAAGAAAAAAAATGTCCGGGCGCCCAACCTTTACCTAATTGGCTTCATGGGAACGGGAAAAAGTTCTGCCGGAAAATGGGCCGCGAAGAAGTTAAAAATGGAATTCCTTGATTCGGATCAACAAATTGAAGCAACTTACGGTTCTTCGATTCGCATAATCTTTGAAAACGAGGGAGAGGCAAAATTCCGGGAACTTGAAAAAAAGTTTATTCAATCCGGTTGCCCAAAAACAAATTGCCTAATTTCATGCGGGGGCGGACTTCCCATTCCCGAAGGAATGATTGAATTGCTCAAATCAAAAGGAAAGGTCTTCACTCTCGATGCCTCCGTCGATGCGATTTTGGAAAGAACTTCAGAAAATAATTCTCGCCCGCTTCTTCAAACGGAAAATCCCAAAGAAGCCATCCAATCGCTTCTGAAAAAAAGGGAACCCAAATATCTTCTTGCAGATCATTGTATTTCAACCGAAAAGCGAAATACCGAACAAGTTGCCGATGAAATTGTGCAAGCGTATCTCAGTTCAATAAGCTAAATTAATCTTCAAAACTTTTTTTCGCGAGATTCAAAAAATTTCCTGGTGGCCGTACTACCCGCCCGGCACCCGAAACAAATGCATGCTCCGTTTGACCGGTCACCAGTAATTCACTCCCTCTTCTCACCTCATAACTCGCTTGAATTCGAACCAGGGGAATTTTTGCAATTTCCACTTTCACCTGGAGTCGATCATCAAAAAAAGCGGGCGATTGAAAAGAAGCCGAGCATGTAAGCACCGGTAAAAAATAATCTTTTTTTTCCAAATCAATGTAGGGGCAACCCATTTGATCGAGTAATTCGATCCGGGCAATTTCAAACCATGTAAAATAATTGGCATGGTAAACCACTCCCATTTGATCGGTTTCTTTGTAACGCACTCGAATGTCAACGCTTGCCGAAAGCATAATCTTTCTTTACTGCAAAAACCCTAACATATGCAACGAACGAATTTTTAATGTCTATTTCAAAAAAAGAAAGATCCTTTTCCATTTGGATTGGGATTGCCATCGGGGTGGCCCTCTCCTCCATGCTCGTCCGCTATGCTTTGGAGAAAAAAGAAACCCAAACCAAAGAACGACCCGGTAATTACGAATCATTGCAATGTGCATCGGGGGGAGAACCATTCCATCCTCTCCCTGAACCAATTAAGGAAAAAATTCCCTATGGCATCGTGGTCTATTTCGAAAATAATCAAAGCACTGAGGATTTTAATCAAACCGTATTTCAACGCTCTTGGGTCATCGAGTCGTCCGGGTCTTTTCGCTCGGAAAGACTCTTTATCCTGGCTCAGGAACAATCAAGCAGTGCCCTCTTCGATGGAGAATGTGAGTACTACTTTTATCGAGCATCTGAAGTCTACCTACTCCCCCACCCCGGAGTAACAAAAGAGGAAATTGAACAAAAACTAGATCCAGAACAGTACAAAATTATCGGCCAACATTCTAAGACAGGGGAATGGATTCTTCAAATTAAAGACTTCTCACCCACAGAATTACGTAGTTCGTTATCGGGACTATCCAAACTGACCAGGCTTATTTCAGGTGTTCAACTAATTCACTGGACTCCAAGTCGCTAACATAAAGAGTGCCTTTATCTCGTTGACCCTAAGGGTTTTTTTTGATGATATCTTACTTTGTGTTGTGCTCGTTGCATTTCCACATAGACCATCATTAATACTAATCAATATTCTTTGACCTAAAGCCGTGAATCTAGAAATAAAAGAGGCGGGAGACGCTCGCAAAATAGTAAATGTATCCTTTGACTTGGACGAAATGTCTGAAAAGGGAAATCAAGTATGTAAAGAGCTTAGTCGCATTGCAAATATCCCCGGTTTTCGAAAAGGGAAAGCACCCGAGCAAGTCATTCGTAAAAAATACGCGACTGAAATCATTCAGGAATTAAACCGAAAGGTTTCTACTGCTGCTTACGAAGCGGTATTGGAAAACAAAGATATTAAAGTTTATTCTATCCTCAAGGTGGATGCAGGTGATGTGCAGTTAGGAATTCCGGCAACAGTGGAAGTGACTGTGGATATAGAACCCGATTTTGAACTTCCTAAGTACGAAGAATTTGAACTCACTACTCATCCCACCGAAGTTAAGGATGAAGAGGTTGATAAAGAATTAGACTCCCTTCGTGATCAACGAGCCTCCTTCGAAGAGGTTGAAAGAGCGATCGTAGAGGGTGACTATGTAAAATGTTCTTATGAAGGAATGCTGGACGGTTCCCCCGTGGCGGAACTTCTTCCCGATAAACCGATGTACGGAAAACAAACCAATACATGGGAGGAAGCCGGACAAGCCAAAGGCTTGGGAGTGGATGCAATTGCACAAGCTGTGATTGGCATGAAAAAGGAGGACAAGAAAGAAGTGGATGCAGATTTTGCAAAAGACTTTGAAGTCGCACCACTCGCTGGAAAAAAAGTAATCTATTCCCTCGAAATTCACGAAGTTCGTGAAAAGAAAGCACCAGCGGTGGACGACGAGGAATTCTTAAAGGCTTTGAAGGTTGAAAACGTAGATGATTTAAAAAAGAAAATTAAAGACGACCTTCTCTCTCGAAAAGAAAGAGAAAACATTGACGGTAAACGTAGTCAAGTTACCCAAAAATTTCTTGAAATTCCAGACTTCCCTCTCCCTCAACAGGCAGTGGAAGATGAGTCCAAGTCGATTTTTCAATCCAATATCCAGCGAGCAGTCCAACAGGGTGCAAAACAAGAGGATATGGAGAGTAAGAGAGATGAACTTTGGAACGAAGCACAAGTACAAGGCAAAGCAAGAGTTAAAATCACCATTGCTCTGAGTAGAATTGCAGAATTAGAAAAGATTGAAGTTTCAAACGAAGATCTTGCCCAAGCAGCGACCCGCGAAGCAATGATGATGCGTGCAGACCCACAGGTCTATGTGCAAGAGTTAGCCAAAGACCAAGCTCGGATTAGTCGTCTCCGACAAGATGTCCTACACGACAAAACACTAGAACTTGTTGCTTCCAAAGCAAAGGAAAAAGTTTGTGAAATCGATGGCGAACACTCACACTAAAATTTTAATTAACGAATAACCAAATCGAAGACATGGGAGCCTATTTACCTTTACCATACGTATACGAACGCGAAGGTCGCCAAGAGCGTGCCTGGGACATTTACAGTCGATTACTTCGCGACCGCATAGTATTTATCGGCACGCCGATTGATGATTATGTGGCCAACTCGATCATTGCACAGTTGCTCTTCCTGCAAATGGAAGACCCCAAAAAAGACATTCATGTGTACATCAATTCACCTGGAGGAAGTGTTTCTGACGGGATGGCGATTTACGACACATTGAACTTTATGGAATGCAATATTGTAACCTATTGCATTGGCATGGCAGCGAGTATGAGTACTGTTCTCCTTGCTGCAGGAACACCTGGTAAACGATTTGCATTACCCAACAGTAGGGTCATGATTCATCAACCTAGTGGCGGTGCTGGTGGACAAACATCTGATATTTCAATCGCAGCGAAAGAAATTCTTCGTTGGAGGAGTACAATCAACGAAATTCTATCTCAACACAGTGGGAAATCGATTGAACAATTAGAAAAAGACTCAGACCGCGACTATTACATGTCTGCAGACGAAGCCAAAGAATACGGTATCGTGGACGAAGTAATTTCCAAAAAGCCCAAGGAATAAAAATCCATTATGGCGAAACCGACCAAGATCAATTTTTGTTCGTTTTGTGGTAAACCACAGGGCGAGGTTAAAAAGATGATTGCAGGTCCTGCAAGTGTTTACATATGCGATTCTTGCGTGCGAGTATGTAAAACAATTATCGATCGCGAATTGGGCGAAAAGACTACCCCACCCAAAGGTTCTGATGAGAAACCAGTTTTTAATCTACAAAGACCGAGTGTAATAAAGGGTTTTCTTGACCAACATGTGATCGGACAGGAACATGCAAAAAAAGTATTATCAGTCGCAGTCCATAATCATTACAAAAGATTAGCATCCGAACTAAACATCGGTGATTGTAAATTGGACCAATTTTCATCCAGCGAACTGGATGATGTGGAGATTGAAAAGAGTAATGTTCTACTAATCGGTCCAACCGGGAGTGGGAAAACCTACCTTGCCCGTACCCTCGCCCGAATGCTCGATGTTCCCTTTGCGATTGCCGATGCTACTACTCTTACTGAAGCAGGATATGTCGGAGATGATGTTGAAAATATCGTTCTTCGCCTTCTTCAATCGGCAGATCAAAATGTGGAAAAAGCACAGTGTGGTATTATCTATGTAGACGAAATTGATAAAATTGGTCGCAAGACTGATAATGTTTCAATCACTCGTGATGTATCCGGCGAAGGCGTCCAACAGGCACTACTTAAAATTTTAGAAGGTACCATTTGTAATGTGCCTCCACAGGGTGGAAGAAAACACCCCAATCAAGAATACATTCAACTGGACACCTCCAACATCTTATTTATTTGCGGAGGTGCCTTTACTGACCTCGATCAAATTATTGAACAAAGAACAGGTAATCGAATGGTAGGATATTCTGCCGATGCCCCCAAAGAATCTCACGAATTATTGGCAGTGGTTAAACCGGAAGATTTAGTTAAATACGGTTTAATTCCTGAATTTATTGGTCGATTGCCCATCGTTTCAGTTTTGGACGAACTCACACGCCCCGAATTAGTTCGCATTTTAAAAGAGACAAAAAATTCCCTGCTCAAACAATATCGTAAACTTTTCCTGATGGAAGGTGCACACCTGCGGTTTACTCGCGAAGCAATTTTAGCAATTGCCCAACAGGCAGTCGAAATGAAAACAGGTGCCCGCGCACTTCGATCTATCATGGAGACTATCATGCTCGATATTATGTACGACTTACCAGCAATTGAAGGTGCCGTGGAAGTACTAATAAGTGCGGGCGTGGTAAGAGGTAAAGGAAAAGCAAAGATTACTCCAATAGAACCTGAAAAGTTAGACGCTGCTTAGAAAACAACTGATCCAAGGAATTCTAGCAAATCCATTGATTTGCTAACGGATTATCCTCTTTGTTTGATAGTCCCAAAATAGGGGTTCCATTCGGTTTATTCCATAATAGTAAACCCACCCACCCTGGTTATTTTTCCAAATATGGGGCCATATATCATTTCTCGTCCACATCCAACCAAGTTTTTCATTCCAAAACCAGCTCCCTTTTGCATTAACTGGTCCATGATAAAGCCAACCCAGTTCTGGGTGAAATATCCAATTATGTTCCGTACGCATGAAAGAGCCAAACCAGGATGAAATGTACCATTTACCCCCGGCATAAACACCGTCAAATGGAGCTTCATAATCTTCTTCAATTCTGAATTTCCGAACTGAACCATATTGTAAACCCGCAGAATTTTCTGCATATGCCTTAACAAAGTATGTCGTTCCTATTTTAAAGGAATCAAGTTTCGCAGAAAATTTATCCCCAATACGCACGCCTTCAATCACACTAATCGCCGGGTTTACTTGTTCAAATAATATATCCTCGGAAATTAAGAACCCGACCCGGAATGGATTCTCATTTCCATACGATAAAATTTCAGCCCTCGCAGTCACGAGATTACCTTCAATTGCTATTGGAAGAGTTAACGGAAGTGGACGCTGAACAAAGGGAGCGCCAACTTTTTCATCCTTTCTTGGAAGAGCATCTACCTTATCTTTGTTCTCTTTACCCGCGATAGATTCGACTGTCTGATCTATCTCTTTTTCACCCGGATCAATTGTTTCGGGATCATTAGTATTATCCGACTCTTTTTCTTCAATATTTTCAACTTGATCAAGAATTGAAATCTTTAAAACTTTGTACAAGGAAACAGTTTCATCAATAACCGATATTCTTATCGTATATTCATTGGTTCCGGACACGGACATTGGATTTTCATAATCCGGTAAAATCAAGAATGATAATTCACCCGTAACCGAGTTCATTGAAAAAAGTTGGGCATCTGGTCCGTCGAGCAGGAAATAATAGACTTTTTTCGGATCTGCTCCATCCATAGAAAATTCTGCAACTAGACCTGTGGTATTTTCCTGAATACTCAACTGGGTCGGTCCTACCAACACAGGCTGATAAGTCTTTTCTTTCACTAATACCTCAAAAACATTCTCAACATATGCTCCCTTTGTATCCAATACTCGTACGCGGATCGACAATTTGGATCCATGCTCAGAAATATTTAAAACCTCTTTAGATACAAGAGTACCATTCTGCTCCAAATTAAAATACTTATTTCCTTCACTTCCCACTCCGGACACCAGGCTGAATGAAAGGATGTCCCCATCCGGATCACTCGCCGATAAGCCACCAATCGATGTACCCTCCGGACTCATTTCAATAATTGAAAGCTCCGAAAGCGATTCCAAGTTCCCTGGGCTTTGATTCTCAACCAAATCGCTGAGTACCACTTCAAATGCTCCTTCCATACTGCCCCCTACTTGATCCATTACCTGAACCCGAATAAAAAGTTTCCCTGGATCTGATTCATAATCAAATGCCCGGGCTGTTTTTAAAGTTCCATTCTGCTCCAGGATAAATAAGGAATTATGAACCGCTCC